>Ga0209124_10000010_pt1 | contig 260070 bp, 214 predicted proteins | sample BarGraIncu01122A_FD_184502 | JGI IMG/M metagenome (GOLD analysis project Ga0209124, IMG submission 184502) | Arctic peat soil microbial communities from Barrow, Alaska - Barrow Graham LP Incubations 011-22A (SPAdes) (version 2) | ecosystem: Environmental > Terrestrial > Soil > Wetlands > Peat...
AACGCCGTGGAGAGACAATACTGTGGTCCGCAGGTCTCGGGGAGGCGGCTTGAGCCGATAAGAAACTATCGGCCTAGATAGATGATCGTCTAATACAGAACCCGGCTTACAGGTTTACTCAGAAAACGTTTTATTTCGAAGAACCACGGATGTACTTTGAAGAGCCTCCGTGAAGCAAAACATATTCTTATAAGGAGATTGTTATGTCAGCAGAGTCATACTTAAGCCGGGGAGTATCCCCTACAAAAGATGATGTGAAGAAGGCGGTCTCCGGTCAGTCCGGCGGTGTTTTTCCCGGCGCTTTCTGCAAACTTGTCGAAGATATAGCAGGGGACCCTGACTATGCGCTCGCGGTTCACGCCGACGGGGCGGGTACAAAATCCTCTGCAGCTTACCTGCAGTACAGGGAGACCGGCGATGAAAAGTGGTTTGCATCGCTTGCCCAGGATTCCCTTGTCATGAACACGGATGATCTGGCATGCGTCGGTGTACTGTCCGGCATGAGCCTTTCAAATACAATCGGCAGAAATGCCCACCGTGTTAACGGCGCCTGTATTGCGGCAATTATTAACGGATACGACGCAGTAATCGGTAAGCTCCATGATTTGGGTATTGATATTCATATGACAGGCGGGGAGACGGCGGATGTCGGCGACCTGGTCCGTACGCTTATTGTAGATTCGACCATTGTGGCACGCGTTAAAAGGTCAGATGTAATAAGTGCAGCCAACATCAAGCCGGGACACGTTATCGTAGGTCTCTCATCTTCCGGAAAAGCTTCATATGAGGATCGCGAGAACTCCGGTATTTCGTCCAATGGCCTTACAGCTGCAAGGCATATGCTGCTTTCCAAATATTATCTTGAAAAATATCCGGAGTCGATATCGGAGACGATTCCTGCAGACAAAGTCTACTGCGGCAAATTCCGCCTGGAAGACGCGCTTCCCGGAAGCAGTATGACGGTAGGTGAGGCAATCCTGTCTCCGACACGTACATACCTGCCCGTCCTTGCCCGGATTCTCGCGGCACATCGAACTTCCATTTCCGGCATTATCCACTGCACCGGCGGCGGACAGGCAAAATGTAAGGATTTCGGCAGGCATCTTCGTTATGTAAAAGATAATATGTTCCCGTTTCCGCCGATTTTTCAGGCAATCTTCGATTCAGGGGAAATTCCCATGAAAGAGATGTTCCAGGTATTCAACTGCGGGCACAGAATGGAATTCTACTGCGATCCTGCCGCTGCACAGGATATTATCGGGATTGCTTCGGAATTTGGAATCGAAGCAAAGGTTATCGGGCACGTGGAATCCCTGCCGGAAGGCACTTCCAATGAAGTCGTCATAGAGGCTTACGGACAGAAATTTATATATTGACAAGAATCGTATGCACCGATATAATGTTGCTTGTTCGCTGAACGAACGACCGCGGAAACATGTATATGATTCGCGGATGATCCTTTCCGATATGCGCGCCTTTAGCTCAGATGGTAGAGCAACTGACTCTTAATCAGTGGGCCCTGGGTTCGAGTCCCTGAAGGCGCACCAACAAGAAACTCCGACAGCGTTACTGCTCTCGGGGTTTTTATTATTTTGTCCGGAATGGTTATATTCAAACGGGGAAATTATCATCCGTAATTCTCGTGCTGAAAAATGACAATTGGCTTCAGGATACCTGCCAATCTGCATATTATATTGCTTCCTGACTTACAATATTGTAGCATGAAAACATTGTGTAATATAAAAGAATATGCATAGCATCCATGTAAACATCTCGAAACCTCTATTCCTTAAAATATCCCATTGGATTTTCCCATCCAAGACGGTACACTAAGTGTGCAGGTTCAACCGCGTTAAGGGGACGGACTATTAAAAAAGTAAACATCATGTGTAGAACAGTCCTAAATAAGGAGGTAAATGATGGGTAACGAAGCTGATGCAAACACAATGTATCCTGAAGCAGGGCTCAGAATTCTTACTGTTGATCCATGGCTGGCACCCTATCAGCAGGATATAGAGCTGCGTATGAAATGTTATAAAGAAGTTAAAGCATCTCTGCTCGGTGATACCGAAAGCTTCATTGAATTTGCCAATGGACACGAGTACTTCGGATTTCAGCGGACCGAAGACGGTTGGGTGTATCGTGAGTGGGCACCTGCAGCAGATGCGCTGTCACTTGTCGGGGATTTCAACAATTGGGACCGGACATCCCATCCGCTCATCAGACGGGAAGAAGGAGTCTGGGAATTATTTATTTCAGGTAAAGATACGCTTTCTCACGAATCACGTGTCAAGGTACATGTAAGAAGCAGAGGAACTGCCCGCGATCGTATTCCGCTTTTTATCAGGAAAGTTGTCCAGGACCCGAATACAAATGATTTTTCGGGACAGATATGGGAACCAGAGCATCCTTTTGAATGGACAGACAATAATTTCCATATCAATCATGCTCTTTCACCGTTCATTTATGAGACACATATCGGTATGGCACAGGAAACACTTGCCATTGGGACTTACAAGGAATTCGAAGAAAATATTCTCCCGAGAGTGAAAGCTCTGGGCTACAATACCATCCAGATCATGGCGATCATGGAACATCCGTATTACGCATCCTTTGGTTACCATGTATCCAATTACTTTGCCGCATGCTCCTGGTTTGGCACGCCGGATGAACTGAAGTCATTAATTAATAGAGCCCATGAAATGGGAATAGCTATCCTGATGGATGTTGTACAGTCCCATGCAGTTAAAAACCTTGCAGAGGGAATTAATGAGTTTGACGGCACGGATTATCAGTTTTTCCATACCGGTGCGCGCGGCAACCACAGTGCCTGGGACTCCAAATTGTTCAATTACGGCAAACATGAAGTCATTCACTTTTTACTTTCCAGTCTCAAATTCTGGATGCAGGAGTACCATCTGGACGGATTCCGGTTTGACGGCGTCACTTCCATGATCTATCAGGACCACGGCCTCGGAACCGCCTTCGATAATTACGGAAAATACTTCAGTATGAATACTGACCTCGAGGCACTTACATACCTTCAGTTTGCCAATGACCTGATCAGGGAAATCAAGCCGGACGCACTGACGATTGCAGAGGATATGAGCGGCATGCCCGGGATGTGCCTGCCGGTAAAGGATGGCGGAATCGGTTTTGACTACAGACTTTCCATGGGTGTGCCGGATCTATGGGTCAACACCCTTAAGCTGAATGATGAAGACTGGAATATGCAGTCTCTATGGCATGAACTGACAACCGGACGTCCCGGAGAGAAACGAATAACCTATGTTGAATCCCATGACCAGGCGCTTGTCGGGGACAAGACCCTTATTTTCAGAATGGCAGATAAGGAAATGTACTGGCATATGGGCAAAGGTGATACGAGTATAATCATTGACCGTGCTGTTGCGCTTCATAAGATGGTTCGACTGATTACCATCGCAGCCGGTGCGGAAGGTTACCTTAATTTTATGGGAAATGAATTCGGACATCCCGAGTGGATAGATTTTCCGAGGGTCGGCAACGGTTGGAGCTTCGATCACTGCCGCAGACAGTGGAGCCTTGCGGATAACCCTGCACTTAAGTATCAGGATCTGAATCAGTTTGACGCTGCAATGATTCATCTGATGTCAGCGGAAGGGCTGATGGGAGGCGGAGTTCCCGAGTCTCTCTGGATGGATCAGGACAGAAAAATCATTGCCTTCAAAAAGAAGGGCTATATTTTCCTGTTCAACTTTCATCCGTCGGAATCGTATTCTGCATTTGAACTGCCTGTCCATTCCGACGGCAAGTACCAGGTTGTCATGGATACGGATGAAGAACGCTTCGGAGGGCATGAACGGATCTCCCATAAAATTACCTATGAGACGGACGCTCTCCCGATGAACAATGATTACTCAGGAATCGTTATCTATTCCCCCTGCAGAACGGCAATAGTGCTTAAAAAAATTGTAAAGAAAAGCAAAAAGTAAATCATCAAACTGCTCGTATGATTAAGACCAAGGCCTGAAAAACTCCCCGGACAAATTATCCGGGGAGTTTTTTGCATTTGTGATGACAATTCAAATAAACGAAGTTAAGAAACTGAGGCATCAATTACTGTGACCGGTTTCATAAAATTTGATGATATGATTTAATATTAACGAATTAATATTTATTGATTATTGTAAATAGTCATTTATATGATAAAATTGCATTAATACGGTTGGGGTACAATCCGGAACCAATCAAAAAGGGAAAAGGTATTTGCAATGAATGAGGATGGCGAATCGGAAAAAGAAATCGCACCCGACAATAATTCTTCAGCAGGCAATTTACCAAATAAAAAGAAAAGACTCGCTGTACCCGCATGGGTACTTGTTTTTCTCTACCTGATTGTTGTTCTTGAAGTCATTTGCATGATACGATTTCCGGCAGTTTTTGACGAATATAAGGCCTATATGACGTCAGATGCAGAAGCAGTAAATGGTGATACGTCGAAGGCAATAGAGGATCTGTACAAAATAACAGCAGCACATCCGGATTCATCTGCTGTAATTTTGAAAACTATCGACTTATCTATGAAAAACGGATACTACGATGTTGCCGGAAATGTATTTGACAAATATTTAGTCGGGATAAATTTGTCGGATTCTGATTTCAGCCGTATGACTTCATATAGTTTACAGTTGAAAAAATACTACAGAACATGTGATGCTGTCGATCAGATTCTGAAAAAAGCATCCGAAGCGGGAACGACTGAAAACATTGACTATAATGCAATTACAAATGATCTCAATGCTTTACTGGCACAACCGGAACAGGATGAAGCAGTCATCTATTATTATCTTGGAGTTGTTACTCCGGAGAATATTGAATCTGCGAAGAATCAATTGCAGAAATCCTATGATATTAACCCGGAGTGCTTTGATGTCCGCGTACAGTTGGGCGTAATGTACCGACACTTAGGCGATTATGAAAAAGCAAAAGAACTCAATCAGGAAGCTCTGCAAAAGGACAAATCCGACTCAGGTGCATTACGTTCAAATGCCATAATCCAAATGCTGGAGGGAGATCTGGAAGGTGGGCTGGCAACTGCAAAAAAGGCATATGAAGCTTATCCGGACGGCATGTATATCCGTGAATCATATTTGATTGCCCTTACATTAGATAATAAAAAAGAAGAAGCACTCAAAATCGAGAATGAAATGACAGCAGCCGGTGAGGTACTTGACGATGAAACAGTCAGATTATTGAACGGCGATATCACATTAGAAGATTATTATGTGAGAGGGTAGGAGGATAATATGATAATACCAGGATTTATCATCTCGATATTCACTTTTCCCGGTGTAATTGTACATGAACTGGCACATCAGCTCTTTTGTTATCTTTGTGGCCTGAAAGTATATGAAGTAAAATATTTTCAATGTAAGAATCCATGCGGATACGTAATTCATGAAGCATCCGGGAATCCCTTCAGCACATTATTGATTTCAATTGGACCATTTATTGTGAATACTTTGCTCGGCATGCTGATTGTTTTTCCCGCTTCCGTTGAAATATTCGTCTTTAATGACTTTAGAAACGTATTTAATCTTATTATGCTCTGGCTTGGAATTTCTATTCTCATGCATGCTTTTCCTAGCGTACAGGACGGTAAAATTATTGTGGAGCAAGTACTGAAAAATAAGGAAGTTGACATATTTTTCAAGATTCTGACAGCACCTGTTATTTTTCTGATTTATCTGGGGGCGTATGGATCTGTTGTCTGGCTGGATGCTGTTTATGCCGTCGCAGTTGCTATGCTGCTTCCAAAATTATTGGTGTTTTTGTTCTAATAGATGAAATAGTCAAAAATAATCAAATCGTAACCTGATTGAAAATGAAGATAAATATCTAACTGGTAGAATGAGGGTAAGTATAAATGCCGGGCCATCCCCTTGGGCCACATCAAAATCGAATTAATAGAAAATATGCGCCGGGCAAAGATCCCGACAGGCGGTTCACCATGAAAAACAGAAATGAATATGCAGAAAAGAGAATGACCGTTTGCAGATGTGGAAGTTATATGTATTTCACAAATAAAGTCGACAATAAAACAGGCTATTTCTGTGTGCTGTGCCATTATGAAACAAGCCTTCACCGCTTTCCTTTCCTTGCGAGATGGGAATGGAACAGGGAAACGCAGCGAAAAAAACATCGCGTCGGAATAGCGTAGCTGCGTGCGTGAGTCCGGATCTGCGGAGACTGTCATGCGGATCAAATGATGTACAGGACGAATTGGTTTCATTTAAAATGTACCGACAATGATATGTTGATATAAAGTATGACTCGTGATAAAATTCATATGAATACAGCCGCACTCTGTCGGATCTTCATAAAATACACAAAGAAAAGAGGATTGAACATGTATCAGACCTATAACATATCTCACAAAGAAGCACAGATGATGATTGGAGCCATTCAGGAAAAACTTGAAAAGGAAAACAAAGCAGTATCCGTTGCCGTTACAGATTCACACGGTGAATTGGTCGCATTTTTGCGGATGGACGGATGTCATCTCCCTCCGCTTTATGTGGCGATGAATAAGGCATTTACGGCCGCACGTGAATGCAACGATTCGGGAAATGTTGGTAGAGCATCCGTGACAAACGGGTTTCCAATGACAAACTTTGGTGATCTCAGGTACACAGGATGGGCAGGAGGGTTTCCGATTGTACATGAAGGACAAGTCATCGGTGCCATAGGAATCAGCGGACTTGATGAGGAACAGGAAGCTGGTCTTGGGCGCATGGCGCTTGCATTATTGAAGTAAAAGGTAACACCTTTATCCTGATTTGCAGAACTTTGAATGAGGTCAGGTCAGAAGCGGACAGCAGATTAAACACTGCTGCCGCTTTTTCGTACCTGCGGCAGATTAACGCGCTAAATTGCTGTTCATAGGCTGACAGTATGGCGTGCAGCAATGAATTGCGGTACAATAGATATGCAATAAGTTGTGATCGTTGTCAGTGCGGATATTGTTTTTCAGTGTGTTGATTACTGGCAGGGAATGAAGCGGCAGCAGGAATGGCTTAGAGTTTTTTAAGTTTAACCAGCAATATATCAAATGAGGTGAATAGTATGGGTAACAGGAATATTAACAACAAAGAGACTAAGAAGAAGAAAAAAGTTGATGCAGCAGCTCCGGCAGTATCCCTCAAATCAGTTGTAGCTCCGCAGCCTGAAATTATTAAGAAGGCCAAGAAGCCGCAAACGCCTAAAGATGCTGACGAAGAATAATCAGGAATATTAATAATATTAGAAAAAGCGAGATTTGAATGACAAAAACATTTGACTATGCTATGACACACGGCGGCAAATTTCATGCCGATGATGTGTTTTCGGCTGCCCTGTTAAAAATGACATACCCCGGCATCAAAATCATTCGTGTTTTTACAGTGCCGGATGATTTTGAAGGAATTGTATTTGATATCGGCTTCGGTAAATTTGACCATCACCAGAAAGATGCAAAGATCCGTGAAAACGGTGTGCCATATGCAGCTTTCGGTTTGCTTTGGCGTGAATTCGGTGAAAGCATCATTGCAGCCGGATGTCCGCCGGAACAGACAGCAAGGGAAGCGGCACGTTTTGACGAACGGTTTATTCAGCCGCTGGATGAAGATGACAACACAGGCTGCGGAAATCAGATGGCCGGCGCTATAAGCACATTCAATCCCAGCTGGGACTCCGATGAATCCACAGACCAGTGTTTTGACGAAGCGGTCGAATTTGCATCTGTTGTTCTTCAAAAAAGACTCAGCAGCATCATGAGCATTAACCGTGCAAAAACACTTGTCGAATCGGCGCTTATGGAAGCCAAGGATAAAATCGTTATCCTGCCGAGATTTGCACCGTGGAGGATGATCTTACTGCAGTCCGATGCGGAATTTGTCATTTATCCGTCCCAAAGAGGCGGTTTCAGCGCACAGGCGATCCCCAAAGATTCGGAGACCAAAGAACTGCGGTGTGCTTTTCCTGATAAATGGGCCGGCTTGCCTGCGGATGAGCTTCCGTTGATTTCAGGAATCAAAACGCTGACTTTCTGTCACAAAAGCTGTTTTCTGATATCCGCCGACAGCATGGAAGATACAGTTGCCTCATGCAGACTTGCGATGGAGCTGCAGAAGCAAAATGGCGGCGCGGAAAATCGGGCGGATCCGGGAATGCCAGCCCGGACAGCCGCAAAGGTATCCGGCAGGGGCGATGCCAAACCAGCCCCCGTGTCTGCGCCCTGTGCAGTTCTGCGCACGAATACGCGTTCAGAAACACACAGGGATTCGAAAACGAATTATCAGCCGGACTCCCTGGCCGGTTTTCACACAGGTATTAAGATAACATTACGAACGGATGAGGTATAGGCGCATATGCTGCTTTCCGCAGAGAAAATTACGAAAAGCTACAGCGAGAAAATACTTCTGAATGGCGTTTCCCTTTATCTGAACGAAGGAGATAAGATCGGCGTCATTGGTGTCAATGGCACAGGAAAATCTACTTTTCTTAATATTATTGCACAAATGGAAGACCCTGACAGCGGAACCATTTCCAGGAATCCGGGTGTCCGGATTGAATATCTGCAGCAGAATCCCGTCTGGAATGAAAAACTGACTCTTCTTGAGCATGTTTTTCAAGGAACATCTTCGTCACTGCGTGACACAAAAGAATATGAGGCAAAGACCGTCCTGACCAAGCTCGGCCTTACAGAATATGACACCCCGATAAGCCTTCTATCCGGCGGACAAAGAAAGCGTGCTGCAATCGCAAGCGCCCTGATACATCCATGCGAAGTCCTGATACTTGATGAACCGACAAACCATCTTGATAATGAAATGGTTATGTGGCTTGAGAAGTATCTTTCCAAATATACCGGAGCAATCATTATGGTCACGCATGACAGGTATTTCCTTGACCGCGTCACCAACCGGATAATTGAGCTTGACCACGGGAATTTGTACAGCTATCAGGCGAATTATTCGACATATCTCGATATGAAAGCACAGCGTGAGGAAATCACACAGGGAACCGAGCGTAAAAATAAAAGTCTTCTCCGAAAAGAGCTTGAATGGATGCAGCAGGGTCCGAAGGCCAGGGGAACCAAGAGCAAAGACAGAATCGCGCGTTTCGAAGACTTAAGCGAAAAAAGCGGCCGTACGGAATCCGCCAGGCTTGAGCTCAGCTCGATATCAACCCGCCTCGGCAAAAAGACGCTTGAAATTACCGATATCTCCAAGAGCTTCGGCGACAGGGAATATGTCAGTCATTTCAGCCATATCATTTCGAGGGATGCAAGAATCGGTATCGTCGGCAGGAACGGCTGCGGCAAATCGACACTTCTTAATATGATCAGCGGACGGCTGATGCCTGACAGCGGAACGGTTGTATTCGGAGACACAGTCAAGCTCGGCTACTTTTCACAGGACAGCCAGGAGATGGATGTCTCACTTCGTGTAATTGACTTCATCAGGAATATTGCAGAAACGATTGAGACCCGGGACGGACCGCTGTCCGCGTCCCAGATGCTTGAGAAGTTTCTTTTTACGCCCGACCTTCAGTGGAATACGATCAGGAGGCTTTCCGGCGGGGAGAGAAGACGGCTTTATCTTCTGAGCATTATCATGGAGGCGCCTAATTTTCTTCTTCTTGATGAACCGACCAATGACCTGGATATACAGACGCTTTCCATTCTGGAAGATTATCTGGAAGGTTTCAGCGGGGCTGTTGTCACAGTATCACATGACAGATATTTTCTCGACAAAGTTGTTGATACAATTTTCGATTTTCAGGACGACGGGACGATCCGTAAATACCTTGGAAGTTATTCGGAATATCTGGAACAGGATGCGATGGAGACAGCAGCTGCTGCATCAACGGCATCATCCGCTTCAGGGAATGCGTCTTCCGATCTCAAATCAGCGCCTGAAAAGAGCTGGAATAAAAACCGGAAGCTTAAATTCACCTATAATGAACAGCGCGAATATGAAAAAATTGATTCCGACATTGCCGGCCTCGAAGCTCAGTTGTATGATGTATCTATAAATATGCAAAAAGAATCAAGTAATTACATTATCCTTCAGGAACTTATGGCGCAGAAGGAATCCCTCGAGAAAGAGCTTGAAGACAAAATGACACGTTGGGTCTACCTGAATGATCTTGCAGAGAAAATTGCAGAAACCGAAAGCTAAGGTTTAAAAGAGGTGAATGGTATGAAGAAGATTAATATCGGTAACAGTGGTATTTATGCTTCGGAAATTGCTCTTGGCTGTATGCGTATTCATGGACTGACCTCTGTCAAGGCAGCCGAACTGATTCGGACGGCACTTGATGAGGGAATTGATTTTTTTGACCATGCCGATGTATATGCCGACGGTCAGGCGGAGGAAATCTTCGGGAAGATTCTCAAATCCGAATCAATCGCCCGTGACAAGGTTTTCCTCCAGACAAAGTGCGGTATCCGCGACGGCTATTTCGACTTTTCCAAAGAACACATAATTGAAGCCGTGGAAGGCAGCCTGCAGCGACTCCAGACAGATTATGCAGATATTCTCCTTCTGCACAGGCCGGACGCGCTTATGGAGCCGGAAGAGGTTGCTGAGGCGTTTTCTATCCTTCATGCAAGCGGTAAGGTTCGCCATTTCGGAGTCAGTAATCAGAGGCCGATGCAGATCGACCTTTTGAAGCGGTATGTTCCATTCCCGCTGATCGCCAATCAGCTTCAGTTCAGCATTGCCCATTCTCATATGATTCGTTCCGGCATTCATGTAAACATGCAGACCGATGATGCGGTTGACCGCGATGGGAGCGTGCTTGAGTACTGCCGGCTCCACGATATTACGATACAGCCCTGGTCTCCGTTCCAGCACGGGTTTTTTGCCGGTCCTTTCCTCGAAAACATGCAGTATGCGGAACTCAATTCCAGGATGCAGCATATTGCCGACGCCAGGGGTGTGACGAAGACCGCAATTGCAATTGCCTGGATTCTGCGTCATCCTGCGAAAATGCAGCCGATTGTCGGCACGACAAATATTGTTCACCTGAAGGAAATCTGCGATGCGCCGGATGTGAAACTTACCAGAAAAGAATGGTATGAAATCTATACAGCTGCAGGAAATACGCTCCCGTAACCGGCTGCGCATGAACTGTTATGGTTTCTGCCAGGCCGGAGCCGACGCGATCGCCCCGGATACGGCATAACGGGCATTTGTTCTTTATGCCGTTTTTTTGAATACAATTTCGACTTATGATATAATCACCTGAATTAATTTTCGACAATTCCCGGTTTGCAAAGTCTCTAAATATTTTCTTAAAGGGGGTCTTTCTATGAGTTCTTACCATGTAGAAACAAAATGCGTTCAGTCCGGCTACACACCCAAAAACGGGGAACCGAGAGTCATGCCGATCGTGCAGAGCACGACTTTTAAATATGATTCGACTGAACAGATGGGACGCCTGTTTGATCTTGAGGAATCAGGATATTTCTATACAAGGCTTGCCAACCCGACAAGCGACAATGTAGCTGCAAAAATCTGTGATCTTGAAGGCGGCGTTGCGGCCATGCTCACATCTTCCGGTCAGGCTGCATCCTTCTATTCGATTTTCAATATCTGCTCGATGGGCGATCATGTCGTAAGCTCCTCAACGATATACGGCGGAACATATAATCTTTTTGCGGTCACAATGAAGCGCCTTGGCATTCTTTTCACGTTTGTTTCTCCGGATGCCACAGATGATGAGCTGAATGCCGCCTTTACACCGGAGACAAAAGCGGTGTTCGGTGAGACCATTGCCAACCCGGCGATGACCGTTTTTGACATTGAGAGATTTGCCAAAGCCGCTCATGCCCACGGTGTCCCGCTGATCGTCGACAATACGTTTGCAACACCTATTAATTGCCGTCCCTTTGAATGGGGCGCTGATATTGTAATCCACTCAACAACCAAGTATATGGACGGGCACGCAACCAGCGTAGGCGGATGCATCGTAGACAGCGGTAATTTTGACTGGAACGCCCACGCAGATAAATTCCCTGGACTTACGACACCGGATGATTCCTACCACGGCGTAACGTATACAGAGAGATTCGGGGCAGCAGCGTATCTGGTCAAGTCGACCGTACAGCTCATGCGGGATCTAGGTTCTGTTCCGGCCCCGCAGAATTCGTTCCTGCTGAACATCGGACTTGAGACTCTTCACCTTCGCATGGAGCGTCACTGCAGCAATGCTCTTGCCGTTGCCGAGCACCTTTTGAATCATCCGAAGATCGGTTGGGTCAAATATCCCGGTCTTCCTTCCGATTCCAATTATACAATGGCTCAGAAATATCTTCCTGACGGTACCTGCGGCGTCCTGTCATTCGGTGTTAAAGGGGGAAGGGAAGCAGCGGTAATCTTTATGGATCATCTGCAGCTTGCCGCAATTGTCACCCATGTTGCCGACTGCAGAACCTGCGTGCTGCATCCTGCCAGCCACACGCACCGCCAGATGTGTGATGATGAACTTACAGCTGCAGGCGTAAGCCCGGACCTTATCCGTTTCTCCGTCGGAATCGAAAACGTCAAAGATATCATTGCTGACCTTGACCAGGCACTTGAATCCATCTGAAACAGCCGTGAAGTCCGATGGATTTAGGCTGATCTAAAGCCTGATTTAACATCTTACGAAGGGTCCGGCAGGGCTTTTTGATCCGGACAGCGTGTCTTATACAGCCGAGTCTATCATTTTCTCATAGACACCTTTAGGTGAGAGACCTATTTTCTTTTCGACTGCAATGCCATCCTTGAAAAGAATGACAGTCGGGATGCTCATGACGCCATACTTAGCTGCAATACTCTGCGCTGTGTCGATATTGAGTTTACCGACTTTGATCTTCCCGCTATAATCCTCTGCAATTGCAGAAATGGTAGGGGACAGCATCTTGCAGGGCATACACCAATCTGCATAGAAATCGACGAGAGTGAGTCCGGAAGTGATCGCGGCCTGGAATGTTTCACTTGTTAGTACTGTAATGTTTTCGCTCATAAAATTGTTCTCCTTTGTGTTTTCAACTGTTGTGAACAGTTGTGGTTTTTTGCTGACTGGAAAGGTCTGTTTCCTTGGCCTGAAAATGGCGGTATCCGCCAAGCAGGTTGTGTGTTCTATACCCGTAACCCCTCAGAAGCTGCTCTGCAACATAGCCGCGAAGCCCGATCTGACATGTAATATAGATTTCTTTGTCGGTTGGAATCTCGGCAAGCCTGTCACGAAGACTGTCAAGCGGAATATTGACTGCTCCGGGGATGGTTCCGTGTTCATATTCGCCTGTTGTACGGGTATCAAGGAGCAGTGCATTTGCCGGAAGTGCCAGAAGATCATCCAGATAGAAAGGCGTTGTTTTTTTCGAAAGAATGTTTTCCGCGACATATGCGACCATGTTTACCGGATCTTTTGCCGAGGAGTAGGGAGGCGCATAGGAAAGTTCCAGTTCCTCCAGGTCATAAACGGTCATTCCTGCGCGAATGGCTGTTGCGATGACATCAATACGTTTATCGACTGTCTCATATCCGGTAATCTGTGCGCCTAGGATTTTACCGTTATCCGGTGCGAAAAGAAGCTTGAGGAACATCGGTACAGCACCTGGATAATAAGCTGCATGTGAATTCGAGTAAGTATACGCCTTCAGATAGGATATTCCCAGTCGTTTTAGGGATTTCTCGGATTCACCGGTAACGGCAACGGTCATATCAAATACCTTGGCGATTGCCGTTCCCTGCGTTCCGTTGTATTTGCGCGGAATACCGCAGATCAGGTCCGCTACCAGCCGGGCCTGTTTGTTGGCAGGGGCAGCAAGGGGGATAATCGCATCTTCATGTCCTGTGAAAGTCCTGACGCCAATAGCATCGCCGAGGGCGTATACGTCGGGTGCCGAGGTCTCAAGTCTTTCGTTGACGATGATCTGGCCGCGTGCTCCCAGGGCAATTCCGGAAGTCTTGATGAATTCCGTTTCGGGACTTACACCAATACTTAAGAGGACAAGATCTGCTTTAACAACTAAACCGGATGCAAGCACCACTTCACTATTCGTGATTGTCTGGGCCAGCTGATTCAGATAAAGATGCACGCCTTTGGTACGGACGTGATTATGCAGATCATAACTCATATCAATGTCAATCGCCCCGATCAGGTGGTCAACAGCTTCAACAATCGAGACTTCGATATCCTGTTCACGCAAATTCTCGGCCATCTCCACTCCGATGAAGCCTCCGCCAATGATAACAGCCGTTTGTGGGTGTTTTGTTTCAATGAATTCGCGAATACGAAGTGTATCAGGAATTGTGCGAAGTGTGAAGACATGTGACATATCAGCGCCGGGAAGATGCGGACGAATCGGGGATGCCCCGGGGGACAAAACAAGCTTATCATAACTTTCTTTATAGGTTTTTCCTGAATCATAGTCAACAACAGTAACAGTTCTTGCAGCGGTATCAATACTGAGGACTTCGTTTTTAAGGCGGATATCAACGTTGAACCGCTGGGAGAATCCTTTTTTAGTCTGCAGAAGCAGATCGGATTTTTCCTTTATCACATTTCCCACATAGTAGGGAAGTCCGCAGTTTGCATAGGATATGTATTCTCCTTTTTCAAAAAGAATAATCTGTGCCTGCTCATCGTTTCTTCTAAGTCTTGCAGCAACCCCTGCTCCGCCTGCGACACCGCCGACAATGAGAACTTTTTGAGATTTTTCCGATGTATTCATACTCGTTACCTTTCTGTCTGCATTCAGACTGCGAAACATGGATGTTATGTAAATAGCCGGGCATAATATCCGAACCACCCGAGGAGCATAAGAAGTCCAAGCAGGATCAGAAGGGATCCGCTTACTATTTTAACCAATATCATGTGTCTTTTAAACCACATGAATACGGATGTGAGTTCTTCGAACAGGACGCTGGCAAGAAGGAACGGAACGGCAAGACCAAGGGAGAAGACCAGAAGCAGAGCCATTCCCTCCCACAATGTCGAGGAACGTCCTGAAAGCAGAAGAGCAGATCCGAGGAAAGGTCCAAGACACGGGGACCATCCGAAGCTGAAGGCAATTCCCAGGAAGAACGAGGAAAGGATGCCGGCCGTTCTTTTGCCCATTGACATCCGGTGTTCCCGGTTCAGGAAAGGAATCCTGATCAGGCCTGTCATATGGATTCCCAGAAGAATAATTACCGCACCTGCAATTCGTTCCCATAGAACCTTATGGCTAATCAGCGCCTGTCCGATTACAGTAGAAGTCGCTCCTAAAAGGAGAAAAACAATCGTAAACCCAAGAACGAAGAAGAGTGTGTTTACGACAAGCCTTCTGTTTCGTGGCCTGCGTGCAAGTGGATCAGTTCCGTCCGTTTCCGGAATCAATGGATCCGGTTTGCTGTCATCTGCCTTTGTTATGCTTTCACCGGATAAATATAGAAAATAAACCGGGAGCATGGGTAGGATACAAGGTGACACAAATGCCAGAAGTCCTTCAAGAAAGAGTAGGAGGATAGTTCCGCCGTTCATGATCCAGCCGCATCCAGCGCTGCATTCAATTTTGCTTCCGTAGTCGCGCCCAGAAACTTCTGGACAATGATTCCATTTTTGTCGAGAACGAATGTGCTGGGTATACCGGTGATTTCATATTGTGCTGCCGTGTTGCCTTTGTCAAACACTACAGGAAATGTAAATCCTTTCTTATCGAGAAAAGACTTCGCCGTATCTCTGGTTTCCCTCTGTCCGTCAGCCAGATTCACAGTCAAAAAAACGGTATCGGCCTTGTCGCCCTGTGCTGTGATTTTGTCCTGCATCACCTGGAACTCCGGCATTTCCTGCTGGCAGGGTCCGCACCAGGAAGCCCAGAAATTTAGAATGACCTTTTTGCCGCGAAAATCAGACAGAGTTACTTTTTCACCGGCATAATTTGTCAGAGTAAAGTCATATGCCAGGTTGCCGATTTCAATTCCTTCTTTGGATGAGACAGTTGCATCTGCTGGTGTCGGTTTGGAAGAAGTTGAAGCTGAAACGGAAGCTGCTGAAGTTCTTGTTGTTTCAGATACTTTTGTGCTGTCTTCCGCTTTAGAAAGCTGGCTGTATGCGACTGCCGCCCCTGCAAAGATTACCAGGACAACACCTGTGAGAATGAGTAACCGGGTATATTTCATACTGTACCTCCCAATATTGAGTCGATTATCCTATTTGTATTCTATTCATTAGTATAATTTATGTACATATTCTAATATCATGTTATTATATCTTGACACAAACTGTAAGTGCCTATAAAATTATTATATCATGATATTTGAATATGTCAACTTTACTGCATGATATTTTCTTTATGGACAGTGTATCTGATATAGGAAATCAATTTGAATACAGGAGGAATATTTATGAATATGGATGAATTGGAACGACGCGCAGAAATGCTTAAAGTACTCTCGCATCCGCAGAGGCTTTGTATCATCCGAGGACTGATCACCTATCGATGCAATGTCGGTAAAATCCAGGAGAATCTGGGACTGACACAGAGCGGGCTTTCCCAGCATATATCAAAACTCAAGGCGGCCGGTATTATAAAAGGCATCCGTAACGGAAGGGAAATCTGCTACCAGGTCGTGGACGAGGCTGCCCTGCGTATTGTGGATATCATGTTTGAGGGAATTGAATAAGGAAAACCGGCAATATATTTAAATATGGGACGGTAATAACCAAAGTTATAAAAATAATTTTCTGATAATTTGGATATATACGTAAAGTGGAGTTGTAAGTAGTATTTGATTCTGCTATTTTAAATTTAGCAAAGAAGATTGAATTTTAAAGAAGAGTATTCTATAGATATAGGGACTCTTTTTATTTGGGAAAAAAGCAGGAAAAATTGAGGCTATCGGCAAATGTAATCATGTCCAAAATAATATCCCAAAAGAAAGGATGATCAAAATACAAAAAGAAAAATCCACGTTGTTTAGCTTCTTTATTGCGGTAATCCTTCTGGTTTCAGCGGGCTGCCGCACTACGCCTGCTGTGTCGAAAACTCCAGTTGCGCAGAGTATAAGCGATTCCGAAAATACTAAAGAACCTGCCGGGACAGGAGCCGTCATACAAAGTCCCGTGCCGACTTCCACTACTGCGGTCATTTCTGCCCCGGAGAATACAACAGCCATTTCATCCGCGGCAACTGCATCTGCATCAGAAACAAAGGAAGCTACAAAGACATCGTTAAAAACAACAACCATGCCGAAAGTAACAGCCCAGGATACCTCCCCGGCTGCGACGGAGACGTCAGCAACAACTCTGCCGCCTGAAACAACAGCCGATCCGATTTCGTCTTATGCGGATACAGCCGAAATCAGACAATTGGTTATTGATAAGCTGACAGCACGAGGACAATATGATCCGGAATATGTTGGAGAACACGCTTGCGGAGGAGAAAAGTGGTGGGGTATTGGATATTATGAAAATGCAGAGCAGTATTCAAATGCATTTATTGATGGAAAATTTACTAGTGCTGCGGGGATAACAAAGCGTGCAACATCAATAATTTGTTGGATAGAAAATGATCAGATTCATTTGAAATATCAAGGATTCTTCATAGAATAAACATTCGTAATCCGATATTAATGGTAATGTTTAGTTCTTCCTTTCAATTAGTCTCAATAAAAAATCTTAAATTACGAATACATTTTTCGAGGTTAAAATTCTGCGCTTTATAAAAGGCGCTTTTTTATGACCAAATATAGTCTGACTTAATGTGAGATTTAATTGTGTTTCATAGAAGTAGTGCTTTGATTAATAAGCAGAAAAATTGCATAAGCATAATTAGGACTCTGAAATATGAAGAAGATTCCAAGAATAATAGGAGGCAACTATGATTGTGAATAAACGAGATAATTATAGTCTGAAAAAAATCATTAATATGAAAACCAAAACTATTTGTACTGTACTAGTTCTTGTATTTCTGCTTACATTCTTCCCTAATTCAAATGTCTGTGCCTGGAGTGCGCCCGTCAACGTTACTATAAACAGACTTTCTATGATGACAGGTTTTCATTCTGCAACTGGAAATAGTCTTCCAACTGGTCAATATCAGATTACTGGTACAGGGGAGATTACATATTGCGTTGATCAAGAAGGATTTGGCCCGGGCTCGGGAACAGCATATGCATTATATGACAGTGAAATAAATACCTCATATCGTGATGGAATTACTGCAATACTCTTGAGAGGTTATCCGAATTATACAAATGGATTGACTAATCTGCAGGCACAATATTCGACAGCGATGGCAATACATTTTTGGGAGCGCGTCTGTTTTGGAAATAGTGAAGGATATTCTGCAACTGGCGTGACTGCATCGTCAGGTTATGAAAATGCACTGTTGTGGTCTTTACAGCTTTTAAATTTTGCGCAAAATCAGTTTGTTCCAGTTCTTTTTGCAGAATTTGCGCAGGCAACAGAATGGAAAAATAATGGCGGTGTATTTCAATGCAAAGTGATGATATTAGCACATGATACGGACTCTTGGATACTATCTATGCCTGAAGGTGTAACTGTCAATGAAAACACAACTCTATCAGGATCCGGCGATACTCTTGCTACCATGACACTAAATAATCCATCTACATTCATGGGATCAAATAGACAAATATATTTACAAGGATATGGATCCAAAGGACACGGAAACATACATTACTATGTATCAGGTGGATTTCAGACTTTAGTGGCTGTAAGTAGAGAAGTAATAACAGATGGTGATCCAGATTATCTTGAGCTTGACGATGCCACAACGACAGTAACCCTTACGAAGCTGGGTTCAGATACTCAGGCAGGTGTAAGCGGTGCCCATTTCAAGGTGTGGTCGAATGCCGATGAGACGGTTCTTGTTGGAGAGGGTGACACAAATGAATCAGGAGAGCTTATATTTAGCGATATCATTTTTGGCACTTACTATTGGAGAGAGACGACTGCTCCGGCTGGCTATGTTATTGATCCTGCACAGTACAGTTTCATAGCTGATGCCGGCGGCGTTTCAGGTGTTACAACACTGACCAATATACCGACCACAACCACTCTTTATAAGATTGATGCAGATACATCAGCAGCTCTGGATGGAGCGCATTATATTATTCGAAATTCTGCAGATGCCGTTGTGGCGCAAGGCGATACGGGTACATCGGGACAGGTCCGTTTTCAGAAACTGCCGATCGGATCATACACGTTTACCGAGTCAAAAGCACCTGTCGGGTATCTGATCCTGAAAGGTACGCATTCGTTTGTGATTCAATCGGATGGAAGTGTGACCGGGGAGACAGTATTGTCGGACACACGCCAGCAGATACAGTTTACCCTTACAAAATCCAAGGGAAATGCAGTGTGGAATGACGATATAAAATCGTATGAGTGGGGTATCGTTCCTGCTGAGGGGATTACTTTTGCAGTCTTTGCAGCGGCTGATATAAGAAACAGGGAAGGATTGGTTATTTATTATAAAGACGAACTTGTCGATACAATCACAACAAACGCCCAGGGAATAGCCGCAACGACTGCAGATCTCTATTATGGACCGTATTATGCCAGGGAGACAGACGGAACTTCTGATATTATATTAGATACTGAGACGATTTATCCGATTACAACCGAGCAGCAAGACCAGACAACACAAACTGCAATTTTCGAATTGAATGACGGGCAGCCAATCATCAATAGGAAGATTGCAGGTACATTGGATGTTTTTAAGGTCGCCGCGGATACGAATCTGCCAATGGAGGGTGTCGTATTTGAAATCTATGACAAGGATGATCAGCTTGTTGATACTTTGACGACGAATGAAAAAGGACATGAAATGACAAAAGTACTGCCGTACGGGGATTATTATTTGACCGAAACTCACACAATCGATGGATATGAACTGGCACTGAAGCAGGGGTTCAGTATAAATAATGTACCGGAAAAGGGAGAATCAATTTCACGGGAAGAATTAACCATAGTCGATCAGAAAACGCCTCCAGCATCAACTCCGGCACCGACATCACCACCGCCTTCACCACAAACTTCACCACCGGCAGAGGTACTTGGTGTTTATCGTGAAATTATTGCAAAGACCGGGGAAGAAAATGATATCAAAAAAGAAGCAGCTGTTGTACTGCTTCTTATTATCCCTGTCATTTGGTTTGTTTTACTGCGCAGACGTCACTTTGATGAGGGAAAATAGCCGGACATTTCTTCAGATGAGAAATCGGATGTTAGCGGAAGTGCAATTTCCCTTTTTTCTTTGGCAGACTGATACAAGGCAAGTACCATATCAACGGATGTGTATCCTGATCTGGCATCGGCAATCGGATTGCGGTCATCATGTATTGCCTCGACAAGGTCTTTATAGATGCCGGTGTGAGGATTCAGAAGGGACAGGAGGGCCGGAAGGCCTTTTTCCTTTATGTCTTTGCGGAAATAATAGAAATTTTTCCTGTGTCCTTCAGCATCGCGGATGTCAAAGAACGGTTTGCCTTTACGCAGTCCGACACGAAGAGTCCCTTTTGTGCCGTTAATAAAAAAAGATGCCTCGTGGTCATGTTTGGATGTCGCGGTCGTTCCTTCCACATGGCAGAGTGTCTTGTTGTCGAGCGTCAGGATGCCGAGGGCAACATCTTCGGCCTCCATTTCATGGGAACGGCGTGCCAGCATGGCGCTTGCCGATACAGCTGAGCCATTCATTAGCCAGCACAACAGGTCAAGTGCATGGACGGTCTGGTTCATGAGTGCACCGCCGTCATTTTTCCAGGTGCCGCGCCAGGCAGCCTGATTATAATATGCCTGGTCATGTCCCCAACGGACGACAACAGCACCGTGGCTGATCGTACCGAAAACACCTGCTGCAATATCCTTTCGGAGGTTGCCGACAATCGGGAAATATCGATAAATGTGACCCATGGCGATTTTCTGACCGGTCGTTTCCGACAGCTCATAGAGTTCCCTGGCTTCAGAGGACCGCATGGTCATTGGTTTTTCAATCAGGATATGTGCGCCGGAAAGAAGGGCTGCCTTAGCAATTTTATAATGAAGACCGGAAGGAACTGTTATTGCTACGACGGAAGGTTTTTCCAAAGAGAGCATTTCTTCAAAATCCGTATATATATGTACACTTGAGAGCAGCTTATCCGCTGCGGATCCGGAGAGTCCTGCTGCGCGAAGCAGTGTGGCAGGGGCATCAGGATTTGAATCCACGATAGCTGTCAGCGAAAGGCCGCTGTTCTTCATGAGGACGGCTTTTATATGTTTTACGGAGACGCGTCCGCAGCCGATAAGAGCGTAAGTCAGAGTGGGATAATGTGTTCTATTCGTCATACTATATCTCCTTATATGGGGAGGTCTCGGTAGGGGTCAGGTTTACCGGGCTGTCAAATGTCGCTTCATAATAATCGGCAAACTGGCGCGCGGTACGCGGGGAACGTCCGTTTTCGCGCATGGCCCACGTCAACGCTTTTTGAGCTGTAATTTCCCGGTCAAACGGGATTTGACGGTCTGTTAAGATGCCGAAAACAATATCAAGGTAGACTTGCTGGTTGGGAGAAGCAAAACGGACGGATATGCCGAACCGATCGGAAAGGGATAGTTTTTCATCTTTCGCATCGTTGGCATATGTCTCGTTGGTGTCTTTTTCAGCTACGATATGCCGGCGGTTTGAGGTGGCATAGATCGCAACATTTTCAGGACGTGTCTTTATCCCGCCTTCAAGGAGTGTTTTAAGAACGGTATAACGCATATCATCTTCGGAAAAGGTGAGATCATCTAAAAACAGGATGAAGGAGAGGCGTACATCCGATAATTCGGTAAGATACGACAGCAGTTCAGCAATGGTGAGAAGATCATCCTTGTCAACTTCAATAAGGCGCAGCCCCTGATCCTTGTACGTGTTGGACATAGCTTTTACCGTCGAGGATTTTCCGGTCCCCCTTGCGCCGAACAGCAGAATATTATCCGCCCTTTTATGACGCAGCAGCCGCATGGTGTTTTCCTGAACCTGTGAAATCTCATAGTTGTAGGAGAAAAGCTGCTCCAGACGGATCGGATCAGGCTTTGCAACGGGTTCGAGTTTATGGTCTTTCCAGAGAAAAGCATGAAAGGAGGCAAAAACTCCAAAGCTTTTTTCGTGATGATAGGCAAGTAACGCTTCATAAAGATTCACGGGTGTCTGCCCGGATGCATCGTGACGCCACTCCGGCAGTGCAATAGGGCTCAGGGAAGAGAGAATGGAGGTTATGTTCCTCGACTGGAATGCAGACAGGATAAGAATGCGCTCAAAGTCCGCGAGGACGTATTGACGCATCAGAGGATCAATCGATATGTTTTTCGCTCCGGCGTATCGGCCGGAAGCCATGCGGGCAAAGGCATTGTCGTCTTTTTGGACGAGAGAAAGGACATACTGTCCAAGATCAGGTACTTCTGAAAGGTTGTTATTCATGAGCTGTGCATAGATGTGTGTATAACGATCCATCCAGGTATAAAGGGTTGATTTTCCCGCGGTATCCTGTATCGACGGATCGGATAATTTTTCAACACTGTAGGGCGACCTTGATATCTCCGTCAGCAGGTCCTTCAATTCGGCTATAAGCGGGTCATCCTTCACATGTGAATAGACAACCAGTCCTGAAATGGCGGACATAGTGTTCTGAATTGAAACTTCCGTATACCTGTCCAAATCTATCATATTTGTTCTCCAAACGGTAAATTGCATGGTGAGGCGAAGGCATAAGTCCGCGATTATTCTATCATAGCTGCCAGGTTTTGTTGAGTCTTTGTAGTACAATAGATGTATAAATAGAAGTTTCAAAACATTTTGGGACGTTTTGAACTACTTTTTATACTACATTAGACTGACTATATAAAGTCAAGTCCTAAATAAGAAAAAAGTAGCGTAAACGCTAGACGCAATGAACTTTGAAAATAATGCATGCTGAACAGGCCTGAACCAAGGGTGCAAGTCTGAAACAAGGAGTAAGGGACTCGAGCTACGCTTGAGGAACAAAGGCCTCGTTAGTAGTAAGAATGTGGAATATGACGCGTACGAGTTTTTTAGAAACGTGCCCCAGAGCGACAAAGTAATGTTTGCCCTGAGCAAGTTTAGAATCCATATAGTCCCGGAAGGTAGCACAGTGGATGGAAGCCAGACGAGCAGCTTGCATCAAAGCCCAGCGAAGATACGTCGAGCCATGTTTGACCATCGGCGTGTAGCCAGCCTTGAACTTTCCAGACTGGTAAGTGGAAGGATCCAAGCCTGCAAACGCAAGCAATTTATCCGGAGAACTGAAGCGATGAATGTCGCCAATCTCTGCGAGAATGATGGCTGCGAGCGTGGGACCGATACCGGGAATAGAAAGGATGGGAGAGTGAATCGCAGCAACAATTGTCTGAATGGCTTTTTCCAGTTGCTTGAGCTGGTCCAAAAGGAAATCAAGCTGCTGCAAAGTAAGGCGGAGTTCCAGCTCTGAAGCAGGACTATTCGCACCAATCGACTGCTGAGCTAACTGTTTAATCTCGAGAGCTTTCTCACGGGAATAGTGGCCTTTGGAGGCCGCATACAGCAAGTTTGTTAAACGATCAATCCGGCAGGCTGCGATCTGTCTGGCGCTTGGAAGTTCCAGGAGCAAAGTCCTCATGGAAGCCTGTGTAGCCGAGCAGCAGACAGAGGGTAATTCAGGAAAAAGAATGTCGACCAGACGAGAAATATATTGCTTGAGTTTGCTTCGTTGAGAGACCAGACGGGATCTGTGCCTGGTTAGTGTTTTTAGCTCCTGAATCTGGTAAGATGCAAATACAGGAGTTGATTCTGCTGACATGAGCAACTGAGCGATGCATTTTGCATCTACCTTGTCTGTCTTGGTTCTGCGAAGGGATTGGGATTTCCGAAACAGGTTAACCTGTAACGGATTGAAGACAACCGGCTGGATTCCGCTGTTACGGAGGAAAGCCACAAGGTTCTCACTGTAATGTCCGGTAGCTTCAAGTCCTGCTTTTATTTGGTCTGTACCTTCCTGGAGTAAGGCCTCGTGAATGGCAGAGAAAAGTTCTTGAAATCCCTTCCGATCATTGCGGAGAGTAAATGCCTCACGGAGCACCGTTCCGCTGCTGCCTAAGATACAGCAATCGTGTTTGTTCTTGGCAACATCAATTCCAACATAAATCATGTTCATACCAACTTTCTAAGAAGTGCGCTGCATGTTCCACAGACTTTCTGCTACTGGATCCTCGTTCCATATAAACCGTCGAACGGTATCTGACTCATAACCAATTAAGCAAAAAGCTGTGGCTGGATCCTAAAAAGAAACCGTCTAGCGGTAGGGGGGAAAACCAGTCCACAGCGCCTGTGTGCATTATACAAAACACTAGTTACCCAGCGCTCTGTTTAGTGCAATTTAATAATACGAGTGCAATTTAATAATACGAGTGCAATTTAATAATACGAGTGCAATTTAATAATACGAGGGAGGATAATTAAATGGATATGCTGGAAATTATTCTTGCAAAGCGCTTCAGTCAGGAATTGAGTGCGGAGCAGATTTCATATTTTGTTAAGGGAGTCACCGATAAAAGCATACCTGATTATCAGATTTCGGCGCTATTGATGGCGATCGTTTTAAACGGAATGACAGAGCAGGAAATGACGAACCTTACCATGGAGATGGCGTTTTCAGGTGAAGTCTGTGACCTTTCACAGATTCCTGGAATTAAAATTGATAAGCACAGCTCCGGCGGTGTCGGAGACAAGTGCACTCTTATTGTTCTTCCAATTGTGGCCGCATGCGGAATTCCTGTCGCAAAACTGTCCGGACGCGGACTCGGGTTTACGGGGGGGACAATTGATAAGCTTGAATCCATCAAAGGTTTTCAGACATCCATACCGGTTTCCTCATTTGTTGATCAGATCAATAAGGCCGGCATGGTACTCTCGGGACAGACTCCGGAGCTTGCTCCGGCCGATAAATATCTTTACGCACTTCGTGATGTAACAGGAACCGTGCAGTCGATTCCGCTGATTGCGTCGAGCATTATGAGCAAGAAAATTGCGGGAGGCGCCGACGCTATCGTGCTTGATATTACATGCGGCTCCGGTGCGTTTATGAAAGATGAAGAGTCGGCGCGTGCGCTCTCGAAGGCTATGATACAGATTGGAAAAATTGCCCAAAGGCCGGTTACATGTGTCATTTCTTCCATGGATCAGCCTCTCGGGCGAGCTGTTGGAAATACGATCGAGGTCATGGAGGCTTACGATACCCTGAGCGGAAAAGGCTGCAAGGATGTCAATGAAGTCAGTTTTACACTTGCTGCTGCCATGATCCGAAGGTCAGATATCGGCAAAGAATTATCATTTGAAGAGGCTTTTGCAATGGCGGAAAAGACAATTTCCAACGGGAACGCCAAAGCATGCTTCGAAAAATTCATTACTGCGCAGGGAGGATCCGTTCATTTTGACGGCAGTCCTGTTTACACGGAACTTCCGGTCGAATGCGGTCAGCTTTCAGCAAAAGAGGACGGCTATATTTCCAGGCTTGACGCACTTCTGATCGGAGAGGCGAGCATGCATCTTGGAGCAGGACGCAGGCAAAAAGGAGATGTCATTGATATGGGCGCGGGCATATCAATTATTAGAAAGATCGGTGATACAGTCAAAAAAGGTGATCGTATAGCCCTGCTGTACAAAGGCACCGCATCGCAAATCGAAGATAAAACCGTGCAATATGCTTTGTCACTGGCAGAATCCGCCGTATCCATATCTGAGAGACCTGTTCAGATTCCTAAAGAAATCCTGGCCATTCTGGATGAAAATTCATTGTAATCTCTTTGCTTGCATCGACCGTACCTGATTGTTATAATGATTCAAACAAGAACGAATGTTTGACCTATGCGGCCGCAGAAGGATATAACATGATTATTATTGGAATCGACCCGGGTTATGCAATTACCGGCTATGGTGTAGTAGAATTCGAATCAAATCACTTCAAGACACTGGACTACGGGGTAATCTCAACAAAGGCCGGCGTACCTTTTGAACTTCGTCTTCTGACGATATTTCAGGAAATCGAAGCCCTTATTGCCAGGTATCAGCCGGATGTAATGGCCGTTGAGGAACTCTTTTTTGCTAAGAACACGACTACGGCTATCGGAACGGCACAGGCAAGGGGTGTTATTATTCTGACGGGTGCTAAAGCCGGCATTCCTGTATTTGAGTACACGCCGATGCAGGTTAAGCTTGCAGTCACCGGGTATGGACGTGCGGATAAGAATCAAGTGTCCACCATGATCAAGATCCTCCTGCATCTTGATAAATCATCCAGGATAATCGATGATGCATCGGATGCGCTTGCCATTGCTGTCTGCCAGGCTCATACAGGTTCTATTAACAACAACAAGGCCGTTGGCGGATACCAATTCGGCCGATACGGCAAAACGACGGACGATTTCGGCAAGTAATGCAGGAATTTGAATTTGGATATTCATCGGATATTCATCGGATATTCAACCGGTATTCAAAATGAATTCAAAAATATATATACGGAGTGTGCGGATGATATGTATGCTTACATAAAGGGCCTTCTGGTTCAAAAAAAAGAAGAGTTTGTGGTGATTGAAACGGGCGGGATAGGCTACAAGATTTACTGTCATCCGCCGATGCAGGACCACTTCGGTAAAACCGGCGATACGGTGTGTGTATTTACATACCTTTATGTCCGCGAAGACACTTTTGCATTGTACGGATTTCCTTCCCAGGAAGAACACGATATGTTTGTCATGCTTCTGCAGGTGACCGGAATCGGCCCTAAGGTTGCCCTGGCACTTGTTGCGCAGGTTATCCCGAGTCAGTTTGCACTTGCTGTTATTACAGGTGATGTTAAGAGGCTGACACAGGTGAAGGGCGTAGGCAAAAAGGGCGCGGAGAGGCTGATTCTTGAGCTGAAAGACAAGCTTAAAGGTTTTGCCTTCGAAGGTGCCGACGGGGAGTATTTGATTGATGATGTAGCCGGAGCCCTTCCTTCGGATTCGCGTGTGATGCAGGAAGCGATGAGTGCACTTGTTGTGCTCGGTTATTCGGCGCAGGAAGCAAGGACAGCAGTAACCTCAGTCTATAAAGAGGATATGGCGGTAGAAGAACTGATTCGGCTGTCGCTTCGAGCTTTAGTATAAGGAGTTTGTATGGATTTTGAAGAATATGGTGAGGACGACCGGATCATCGGCCGTGAAAGACTGACAGAGGATCGTGACGAACGCGGACTGCGGCCGACCCGGTGGATTGACTATGCAGGTCAGACGAAGGTTAAGGAGAATCTCAAAGTCTTTATTGAAGCTGCTTCAACCAGGGGAGAAGCCCTGGATCATGTTCTTCTTTATGGGCCCCCGGGTCTTGGTAAAACGACGCTTGCCGGGATTATCGCTGCGGAAATGGGCGTCAGCCTGAAAATCACTACAGGTCCGGCTATTGAGAAGCCCGGGGAATTGGCTGCCATCCTGACAAATCTCAATGAACGCGATGTGCTGTTTATTGATGAGATTCACCGCCTGAACCGCAGTGTTGAGGAGATCCTGTATCCGGCGATGGAAGACTACTGCCTGGATATTATGATCGGTAAGGGTCCTTCTGCAAGATCGATCCGGCTGGATCTTCCGAAATTCACGCTGATTGGCGCGACGACAAGAGCCGGACTCCTGTCGGCACCTTTGCGCGACCGTTTCGGTATGATTCATCGTCTTGAGCTATATGAGACGGATGATTTGATGGAGATCCTGCGGCGGGATGCAGATATTCTGAATATTGGCATAAATATGACAGGGCTGCGTACGATAGCGTCGCGATCCCGCGGGACTCCCCGTATTGCCATTCGACTCCTTAAAAGAATGCGTGATTTTGCACAGGTTAAAGGTGCCGGGACCATTGATCAAAAACTCGCCGATTATGGACTTGCCGCCCTAGAAATTGACGAACGCGGCCTGGATAAAACGGACAGGAGAATTCTGGTGAACATGGCGGAAATGTTCTGCGGCGGACCGGTCGGGCTCGAAACGCTTGCAGCATGCACAGGGGAAGATCCGGTAACGATTGAAGATGTGTATGAGCCATTTCTGATGCAGATCGGTTATTTAGCCAAAACTCCGCGCGGTCGTGTACTGACAAGGCTCGGCTGGCAGCATCTTGGACTTGTTTGTCCGGATGATTATGAAAAAAAGGTCAGGGGACTCGGGTCGGCAATAACCGGGGATACTGCTTCGGAACCTGCTTTTCCGGTTCAGGTTGATATTGATTCCCTGGACGAGGAGGCGAATAGCGATGCCTGACTCTCAAACCGCAAAAATGGATCAGGAATCTTTATCACAGAAACACTCCTTCGGGACAAAGGACCTGCTGCTGCATGTCTGCTGCGGACCCTGCGCCGAATGGCCTGTCCGGTCTTTGCGCGAAGAAGGATATTTACTTACTGCATTTTATTATAATCCCAATATTCACCCGTTAATTGAGCAGCGTCGCAGGCGTGATCATGCTGCAGCGCTCATGAGGCTCCGTGAAATTCCTTTTCGTGAAGACGATTCCTATCTGGAAGACATGTGGCTTGCAAAGGCATGGGAAAATCCGGCGCAGATTTTTCCCGAGTGCCGGGGTAAATATAATTCGCGCTGTGAGATGTGTTACGCAATACGCATGAAACGCACGGCTATTGAGGCGAAAAGGCTTGGCTGCCCGGCATTTTCGACAACTCTTCTTGTTAGTCCTTACCAGAATCATGAAGCAATTATTGCAGCTGGCCAAAAGGCGGCTGCTGAATCAGGTGTTGACTTTATCTACAGGGATTTCAGGTCTGGTTACCGGGAAGGACAGAACATGGCAAAAGATGACGGGTTGTACCGTCAGAAATATTGCGGATGCATTTTCTCCCTTGAGGAATCTGTTTTTCGGGACAAGATCTACAAAAGTTTCGAAGGATCTGCGGGTGAGACAAGTACGGTTTTATAATGATCGTATATGACCATACCTGGCTTGGATTTTGAAGGCTTTTTGACATTTTTGACAGGACAATAATCGACTGCAATTTTGAGTTCGCTTATATTCAGGCTTTCGTTTCTCGTTTGACGGGGATCGGAAGCCTTGTTTTTTTCATTGCGGCTCCATGTCCGGGAGAAGAAGGCGGCAGTCCGCGCAGCATGAAGGATTGCATCTTCAGGAGCCTCTGTTTTTCCGCTGCGAAGAATGACATGTGTGCCGGGCATTTTCTGGACGTGAAACCACAAATCTTCCGGAGAGGCTGTTTTCATGGTGAGCAGGTCATTTTGAATATTGTTGCGTCCGCAGAGGATCAGGATGCCTTCCGGTGTGACATACCGGCGGAAGTTGTCCGCCGGTGAGGCGGCCGATGATGATTTGCCGGACTTGGAAGATCCGTTTTTAGCTCGCTTTGCGGCAGCTTTTCCTGCGGCCCGAAGCGCACGGCTTGAACTGTTTCCGTTTTTTGATTTGCCGGGATGGACATTTGCATTTTGATTTGATTTCGAGCTGTTTCTAAACTGGCCTTTGCTGTCATGGTCAAGAAGCCCGCTGATCTGCATTTCCTCCCGTAGAGCAAGAAGGTCTTCATTCTCGGATGCACTCTCTATGGCCTGGTACAAGGAAGAGAGATACTCCACTGCCCTGTTGTCTTCGGCAAGGAATTCCGACGCAGCTTCCAAACGGTTCTTGCATTTTGAATAGCGCTTGAAATAATCCTGGGCATTCTGTGAGACGGTACGGTTCGCATCCATAGAAATCTCGAATACAGGCATTTCATATGTGTCGAAGGTATCGCCGATTTCATCGACAACTCCGGTGCTGCCGGCAGCCTCATAATCAATTGCTGTAAAAGAGGAAACTCCGGCGGGAATCTGGTAGTGATTGGATAGCAGAAGCTGTCCGGATTTTTGATATAGGTCGATGTCCCTGCAGGCGAAAATATCACTCTGATGAACGCTCTGTTTGCGCAGCGCATGCTGAAGGGAGGCATGGCAGAACTGAAGCAGATTACGCTTTTTCTGCTCGAAATCTACGGTCATGTCTTTTTGCTGATAAACAGCATCCATTGCTGCTGAAATTGAATTTCTTAGTACTAAAAATCCTGCATCCTTTAGAAGAAGCGCGTGGAACTCTGCAGGAGGCGTGTCCTTTTGTGACGAATAGGTACCCGGCTGGATCGTTGCTTCTGCAATTCTGGTAATTAATTCCTGTGCAGCGTGACAGACAGCAGTTTTTTCGGCAGGCAGAAGCTGGCGAATTCCTTTTCGGGCATCGACTCCTGACAGGTAGCAGATTTCGCGGGACAAAAGAGGGGAAAAACCAAGAAGGGACTCCTGGAGAGCTTTTTCAAGAGGCCGGTTTGCAGCGTCTTCAAGCAGAGGCAGTTCGCCGGTGCGAAGTATGGTAAGTGCTTCAGCCGGAGCAAGCTTTCCCTGTGCAGGAGGATAGACATATGGATGTGCAGGCATAACTTCACGGACACGGCTCATTTGTGAATCAACATGAAGCAGGCTGTCAAATATTCTGTTTTCTGCATTTATGAGAATGATATTACTATAGCGGCCCATCATTTCTATGATCAGCCGTTTTTCCTTTTTATCACCGAGTTCATCGGTTGTGGAAATGGAAATCTCAATAATGCGCTCAAAGGAAGGCGCGGATATTCCGGTGATGTGCGCACCGGCAAGATGTTTTCGCAAAAGCATGCAGAAGGAGGGGGCAAGTGCCGGGTTTTCACGCGTGGAAGTACTGATATGGATGCGCGGCCCGGATGGATTGGCAGACATCAGTACCCGGTAGTTTTTTGATTCCTGCCTGACTAAAAGAATGATGTCATATCGATCAGGCTGATATATCTTATCTATTCTTCCGCCAACCAGAAATTCATTCAATTCTGCAGCCAGAAAATGTGTTGTAATTCCATCAAGTGACATGAAATACCTCAGTCGTCTTCATCACTTCTACCGCGAAGTACAAATCGAATCCAGCCGATTAATACTAAAGCGATCAGTTCAATTCCTAAAAAAAGGGAAAAACGGTCGAATTGGTTAAGTGAGATCAGAAAATCAAGACCCAGTACGCCAACGACTGCAACAACCAATAGAAGAAATCGTCCTGCTGAGCTTTCTTTTATAACAAAGAGAAGAGATTTCTTCTGGACACTCTTCTTTGACCGCGATCGGGGAGACGTACCTGAAGAAGACCGGGAAGCAGAACGCGGAACCGGGTTGCCGGAAGACGTCCGTCTTTGGGTGCTTCCGGAACGGTTCGAAGATGAATTGCCAGACTTTTTTGTTGCAGCAGCCATATAGTCCTTCTTCCTTTGATTAATCACCGCATTAAGTATACCAAAAAGAAGGGCATTTGCCTTGCGGCAAACGCCCTTCTTTTGAACAAAAACATAATTCGTCCGTATTGTGCCGAAAACTCAAGCGAAATCAGGACTCTTTTTTTGGTTTTGTGCCTGTTGCTACTTCGTATATTTTCTGCATAACAACGATTGTCAGAAAGAAAAGTGCAAGAACCAGAAATACACCTATCAGGCCTACAATAACTACAAATAATCCTTTCATCCACATTTCTGTGTTGGGATCCTGAAGGTTCTCTATTGAGAAAGTAGTTGCCAAACGAACTGCGTTAAGGGTCATATTTGATACCTCCAACTATTAGAATTTTACCAGAAGGTCAACAAGTGCAATAACCAGGCCGCCGGCCACGATAGAACCAAGCTGACCGGCCGCATTTGCACTGATGGCCTGCATGAGAATGAAATTCGTAGGATCCTCTTTTTTTGCCATTTTCTGCACAACTCGTGCCGACATCGGAAAAGCAGAGATTCCTGCAGCACCAATCATAGGATTGAGTTTTCTCTTGAGGAAAAGATTCAGGAATTTGGCAAAAAGCACACCGCCTGCCGTATCGAATACAAAGGCGAACAGTCCGAAAAGAAGGATCATTCCGGTAACCGGGTTGATAAATTTGGAAGCCAGCATGGTTGATCCGATTGTAATTCCCAGAAGAAGTGTAATAATGTTGGCCAATTCGTTCTGAGCTGTCTGGGAAAGCCTTTCCAGGACGCCGCACTCACGGATCAGGTTGCCGAACATAAGGGACCCGACAAGCGGAACACTCATAGGCACCAGAATACCGGCAATTACGGTAACAAGGATCGGAAAAAGAATTTTGATCGTTCTGGAGACCGGTTCCTCATGGTAATCCATGCGGATCATACGTTCTTTTTTGGAGGTCAAAAGGCGAATGACCGGCGGCTGAATAATGGGGACCAGGGACATATATGAATACGCCGCCACGGAAATCGGACCCAGATATTCAACAAGGTTATAATGACCCGCAACAAAGAGTGTGGTTGGGCCGTCTGCTGCACCGATAATTCCGACAGCGGATGCCAGCTTCAAAGCTTCAAAACCATTGATATTGAAAACCGGGAGAAGCATCAGTGTCACAAAAAAAGTGGCGAAAATTCCAAACTGTGCTGCTGCACCGAAGAAGATCATAAAAGGATTCTTAAAAAGGGGAGTGAAGTCTATCATTGCACCGATGGCAACAAAAATGAGGATTGGAAAGAGTTCATTTGCGATTCCCGCATCGAAAAGAACCTTCAAAAACCCATGAGCTGCATTTGCATCTAATTCTGTCAGCTTTGTCGTTTCGACAAAAGTAGTTGCTTCCCCTGCAATACTCCAGGGAAGATTGACAAGAATGGCGCCGAACCCGATAGGAAGCAAGAGAGCAGGTTCATACTCTTTTTTGATGGCAAGATAAATGAGGATACCACCGATAGCATACATTATCAGTGCTTTCCAGTTATCACCCTGACCGAAGAAAACAATTCCGTTAAAGATCTCCTTTAGGACCTCACTCATCGCACGTACCTCCCTGTGCTGGTTGCCTTCAGATTGTTTTACTCCATCGTTGCAAGAAGACTCTTTATCTTCTCTGTCGGGTTAATCAGGTTGGATAAAGAGGAGTCGTGGTTGATAGCATCAATCAAAAGTGCAACAAATTTGGCCATATTTACATCACAGTACCATGGAGCTTTTAAAAGCTCGGGTCTCCTGTAAACAAGATTGGTGGCAAACACCTTAGTGAGAATGCCTTCCTCATATGCCTTGTTGAAATGTTCGATTCCTTCCGTGAAGAGTCCGAAAGTTACGGCACAGTAAATATTTCTGGCGCCGCGCGATTTCATTTCCCTTCCGATGTCGAGCATCGAATCTCCTGAAGAAATCATATCATCAACAATGAGAATGTCCATACCTTCGACGGAATCTCCGAGAAATTCATGTGCAACTATTGGATTTCTGCCGTTTATGACCTGAGAATAGTCTCTTCTCTTGTAGAATGTTCCAAGAGGGACGCCCAGGATGGATGCAAAATACATGGCACGTGTGATGCCGCCCTCATCGGGGCTTACGATCATGAATTTTCCGTTTGCAAAGTTCAGGTCCGGGATGGTCCTGAACATCGCCTTGATTATCTGATAGTTTGCCGACAGACTTTCAAAGCCGGATGTAGGGATGGCGTTCGCCACACGTTCATCATGGGCATCAAAAGTGATAATGTTCTCTACACCGAGTCCGTAAAGTTCTTCAAGTGCAAAGGCACAGTCGAGGGATTCCCGTGCATTTCTCTTGTGCTGACGGCTCTCATACAGGAAAGGCATGATTACTGTGACACGCCTGGCTTTACCGGAACAGGCAAGAATGACACGCTTAAGATCCTGATAATGATCATCCGGGCTCATGTGGTTGACTTTGCCGAACATATTATATGTACAGGAGAAATTCACAACGTCACTTATAATAAAAAGATCATGGCCGCGGACTGAGTGGGAAATGACAGCTTTTCCTTCTCCGGAAGAGAAACGCGTGTTGTCAACGCCAATTCGATAATCGCTTCTGAAAAACCCGGGATATCTGCTTACCAGAAGCTGTTCCTGGTATTCTGATCTCCTTTTATTGAGGTAATAGTTTACACTCTCAGAAAAATCCATGCTCCCCTTAAGAGGAATAATCCCAACCGGCCCAATAGGTGCCATTGGATTGTCACCATATTGGTTGTATCGCGAATATGCTTTCTCGTCAGCAGCTGATGGAATCGAAATCATTTCTAGTCCTCCTCATATGATTCAAACGTATGTCGTTACTCAAAAAGTTCTCCGATGCGGATCTGACCAAGCAGGTCGGAAATCCGGTATCCGGGATTGAAAAGGTGTGCAAGAGATTCATCAACATTGATTGCATCAATCAATCGAGCCACAAATGGTGTCATGTTTACGTCAACATACCAGGGGGCAGCAAGGAGTTCGGGTCTTCTGTAAATCAGATTGGTACACAGAACCTGTTTGACAACACCTTTATCAACAGCTTCCTGCATGGCTTGGATACCATTGGTAAATAGTCCGAAAGGAGCTGCACAGTAAATATCCCTGGCACCATTGTCTTTCATGAACTGGGCTGTCTCAATCATGGTTTTGCAGGAGTTAATCATATCGTCAACAATCAAAATGTCTTTGCCGACACAGGAATCACCCAGAAACTGAATTTCTTTAATCGGATGGACTCCGTTTAAAGAGACGGAATAGTCGAGTCTCCTGTAGAAAATGCCCAGGGGAAGACCAAGAACGGAAGAATAGAACACGGCCTGGGAGACTCCGGTCTCATCGGGAGATACAACCATCATGGAATTTTTGTTGATCCGCAGGTTATTGTTTACTGAAATAAGTGTGCTGATAATCTTGTACGCTGATTTGGGTGTCTCAAATCCCATGAGCGGAACTGCATTTGCAACACGCCCGTCATGGGGATCGAAAGTAATCATATTCGCTACGCCCAGATTGTAGAGCTGCTGCAGCATGGAGGCACAGTCAAGTGATTCGCGTGACGACCGGAGATCCTGACGTCCTTCATATAAAAAGGGCATGATGACATTTATACGCCTTGCTTTTCCGCTTACGGCCATGATAATTCGCAGAAGATCACGGAAATGATCATCCGGGCTTGCCCAGTGTTCTTCTCCGGAAATAGAAAAGGATGCCTGATGAGACAGAACATCCGTTATAATAAATATATCATGACCGCGAACGGTTTGATTCAGAGTCACTTTACCTTCGCCCGTTTCAAAACGTATAATCTGAGACTGGATTAAATAGTCGTCCCGGAGATATCCGACACTATGTACATATGGATTGCTGTTTTCACTTTGACGGCAAAAACGCTTTTCATGCAAAATCTGATTAACCTGCTTAACAAACTCAAGATTGGCGGTATGGCAGATTATTCCAATCGGTCCGAAGGGTTCAAAAAGATAGCCCTTGCTTTCCTGGCTGGAATACTCCGTTGATTCCGAAAAACGTGATGTTATTGACATGAAGTCCCCCGACGGAATTTGCTGTGTCATATGAGTCCGGTTTGGACACACATGCACGATTTAGTATAGCGCTTTTCATTTCTTTTTTAAATCATGCAAATATGCATGAAAAGTCTCTCTGTTTCCAGTGCTTTTGTGTAAAATTTGTATAGTATTTGTGCAAGGCATTGGAGAATTCAGTAAAAAGCTGTCGTATAATCCATTAACGTGATAAAGTGCACATAACTACTTTAGCACATTCTTCAGTCAGAGGTGAATATGAAAATCAATTTTCGAAGAACAAATTTTTGGGGCGTTGCCGCCGATATGAATTCCTGCCCCCCGATGGACCGTCCGGAGCTTGTCCTTTCCGGCAAATCCAATGTCGGGAAATCCTCACTCTTAAACTCGCTCGTTGATAACAAAAAGATGGCCCGTGTCAGCCAGGCACCGGGTAAGACACGCCTTGTCGTATATTTTGATGTCGACAACAAAATTTACATCGCAGATCTTCCGGGATATGGATTTTCAAAAGCACCGAAGGATGCCAGGGAGAAGTTCTCAAAGCTTGCCGATCAATATTTTACAAGCGGACGCCCGATTGCCCTTACACTGCATTTGATTGATATCCGTCATGCACCGTCCAAAGAAGATATCCAGATGCTTTCCTATATGAATATGCAGAACATACCGTATTTCGTTGTTTTTACGAAGTGTGACAAATTTTCCAGGGCTCAGCTTAACAAGAGGCTCTCTGAGCAGCTTGATGCATTTGAAATTCAGGATAAAGCACATTGCTTTGCGGTTTCCGCCGAAAAGAAGGAAGGCCTTGAGGATTTACAGGACGCAATATCTGAGTTCATTTTTTCTGGAACGGATTGACAGATTTTGTATTGAATTGTCGAAAAACAGCCGTTTATATGAATCCTAAACCTGCTATACTCTGCCGACATATAGAAGAAGCCCCCTCTTATCCAGGCAGGTATATATATGCGGTTTCCGGTGTATTTCAATAAGAAAATAATATGCAAATATCTTTACTGTAAAGATTTCCTTTTCTCATATAGGTGTAGGGACCTTATTGCGTGCAATATGACCCGTGCTACGGAAATGTTTTTCGCGCGTCCGGTTGTTACAGCAGGAATCAGCGGATTTGCAGGCGCGTCACTTGGGTTTCTTTTTTCATTTATGACGGCGTTACTTGTTTTTCTGCTTCTTCATGCATTTTTATTCCTGTGGATATTGATATTTGCTGAAGAATCAGCCGCCTCGCGTCTGAATTTCACCTCCGGTTCGTCATTACGTTCACGCATTATACTTTTCTTTCTGGCGCTGAGCCTGGGGCTATATTGCATGACACTTATCAGTTATCAAAAAAGCAGGGCGGAGGATGCGCTGCGTACCGAAGAGATAGTGACCGGGGGCAATGAATCGATTTATAACGGTTATATCTGTTCCATATCCCTTCCGGATGAGAGCTATAAGACATTTACGCTTCTATGGAACGGCGGCGTAAAAGTGCGTTTTGGAAGCAGCAGGACAGATCTTGCATACGGTCAGCACATTCAATTATACGGTACCCTTTCGTCGGTGCCTTCTGCAAGAAATCCGGGAGGCTTTGACCAGAAGAGCTATTACGGACGGCAGGGAATTTTCTTATCACTTGAGACCTATGATGATAATATTCGTATTTTGAATGACAGTGAGCTTGTCCCGGATATTTTTGTCAAACTTGAGGTTATGGGCCTTCAGCTGCGAAGTAGTATTTCATCTATGTGGACTCAGGTACTCAATATAGATGATGCAGCGCTCTTAAGCGGAATGATTCTCGGGGACACATCGGGAATGTCTCCTGAACTCAAGAGTGCCTTCCGGATGTGCAATCTGTCTCATCTCACGGCTGTTTCCGGTGCGAATGTTGCCTATTTTCTTGTGCCCGTCTCGATGTTTTTTCAAAAACTGAGCGGCAGAAGGGCTGTCAGGCAGCTGCTCCTCTTCGTTTTCCTGATATTCTTCGGATTTTTAACCGGCTGGACAGCATCCGTGACACGGGCACTGTTTATGTCCATAGGTTCCATCTTTTCTTCCGTGTTAATGAGACGGCACGATCCTGTTTCCGCCATGTTTTTAACATCGGTTGTTTTAATGGCGAATAATCCTTATGTTGCTGTTGACCTCGGGTTTTTGCTTTCATTCAGTGCAACTTTGTCACTGATTATGTTTTCAGATAAAATGACACAGAGCCTTATGTCAGTGATGGCAAAAGCAACGAAAACCTTTGCATCGTTATCAATCAAATCATCAAAAAGCCGCTCATTGATTCCGACAAAAATACAAAATCACAAAAACCGTTTTTCCGGGGGAGGATTCTTTATTCAAGCCGCTGCATGCCTTATCTGTACGCAGCTTGGTATGCTTCCGTGGCTTATTGCGATATCAGGCAAAGAATCAGTTATCCTGTTTCTGGCTAACCTTGCCGGGACTTTCCTGTCTGAGGGAATCTCCCTTCTATGTCTTCCTTTGTCGGGCATCCTGCTCATAGCCCATGCAGTCCCGGTCATTTTGCCTTTTGTAAGGATTCTTTTCCTTCCGCTTGGAGGACTGCTGTACGTACTTGCAAGGATGGCGCTGCTTCTGTCGGATAAATCAATCCAGGCGCTTCGGCTATATGATATTGAACCACTGCTGCTGATATCCTCCTCCATTTTGCTGCTGACATTTATGATCCCAAAGGGATTCCTGTCCCGGAATCTTCGCAGGATTATGTACTTTTTCCTGGCCGCCGGAATGGCACTCCAGATATATACATATAATAACAGACCGGTTTGTACGGTGATTTTTGCGGATGTCGGGCAGGGCGACAGCGCACTCATATTGCTGAACAACAATCTAAGCATACTAATTGACGGCGGAGACATAGGTTCTGCTAAAAACGTGCTCATTCCCATGCTGAATTACTACGGGATTTTGGAGCCGGACATTACAATACTCACACATCTGCACAGAGATCATGGCTCCGGAATTATAGAACTGATTGAGGCAGGCCGGGTGGATGAAGTTTATACCCCGTGCATTACACCGAACAGTGAACTTGCCGGACTTTTCTCTGCAGATGCGGATCATAGAGTCACCCTGCATTCCATACAAAAAAATGATAAAATAGTCCTGTCGGAATCAGCAGAACTTCTGGTTCTTTCTCCGGAATCCATTTCAATGAAGGGCGGCAACGAAGATTCGGCTGTTCTTCTGCTAAATGCCGGTGATACGGGTATACTCTTTATGGGGGATGCCGGAGAATTTACAGAGAACCAGCTTCTTATGCAGGAGCAGACAATGACCCTGCTGAATAAGGATGTGGATTTTCTGAAGGTCGGTCATCACGGAAGCAAATTCTCGTCGACACAGGTTTTTTTGTCCGGGTTTTCTGCTGATGCAGCGGTTATCAGTGTAGGCGCGAATAATTACGGCCATCCGACGCCTGATACTCTCATACGGCTCGCAGAGAGAAATATCGATGTTTACCGGACTGATTACTCCGGAGCCATAATACTTGAGGTTAGAAAGAAAACCACACGAATCCTGGCATATAGCTGATGAAAATTAAAGAAGAGGGTACAATGGCAAAAGAAAAAAACATATCTGCCGGCAAAGGTCCGTCCATTCGAACATATGCGGAACTTGCAGCGGATCTCAAAAACAACAGGACGTCTCATCTTTATGTACTGTTCGGAGAGGAAGAGTATCTGATTGACCGCGCTGTACGGGCATTGAGCAGGCTTTTGATCGCACCCGGCTGCCATGATGCCGACTCATATACAGGCGACTGGTCATCGGCGGCAGGGGATCCCGAGGCACTCGCGGAAATGGTCCGTACGCCTCCGTTTCTGTCACAGCAAAGAATGATCATTATCAGGAACTCAGGTCTTTTTGCAGGGCGTTCACCGGACAGCCCGGAAGCCAGCCAGAAATACATCAAGCTTTTTTCTGACATCCCGGACTTCTGCTGCCTGATCTTTGTTGAAGACAAAATCGACAAACGCAAAAAAGCTCTGCTGGATACGGTTGCACAAAACGGTCAGTTGGTACAGGTGGAACAGCAAAATTCGGATGCACTCTGCAAGTGGGCAGGATCTGCCCTCCGCAAAGAGAATATCCGCATAACTATGGAGGCGCTGAATAGTCTGGTCGACCGTACCGAGGGCAGTATGCGCGTGCTCGGAAGTGAGGTACAGAAGATAATCCTTTATTGCGGCGGTACGGGACTTTCAGAAATTACAATTGATGAAATTGAGCAGATATGTATTCCTGATATCAGAGGTTCCATTTTTCAGATGACGGATGCAATCGGCGCAAGGAATATCGGCCGTGCGCTTACTGTCCTTGATACTCTCATATCCTTGAAAGAACCGGTACCTAAGATCCGGTTCATGCTGGCCAGGCACCTGCGCCAACTGATCTGTGCCAAGGAACTCGGGGCACCGGATCGAATCATGGCTGCCCTGAAAGTCGTTCCGTTTGTGGCCAGAAACCTTTCATCACAGGCAAGGTATTTTCAGATGGATGAATTGACAGCACTGTACGAAGCTTGCGCATCATCGGATTTTGCTGTCAAAACAGGCCGTATTGAAGACCGGCTGTCAATGGAGGCACTCCTTGTCAGTGCCGGAAAAGCAAGCGCACAGCAGGCACAATGAGTCTGGTTTTCGGAACCCTGCATATTTGACGGCATCATGTTAATAGTATAAAATCAGTTGGATTTCCACTAAGATACTGGAGGAATTGATAATGGCGAAAATTCAGATGAAGACTCCGCTTGTTGAGATGGACGGAGATGAGATGACACGTGTCATCTGGCAGCAGATAAAGGATATCCTGCTGACTCCGTTTATTGACCTTAAGACGGAGTATTATGACCTTTCCCTGATAAACAGGGATGCAACAAATGATCAGGTTACCGTTGATTCCGCCAACCGCACACGTGAGCTTGGTGTTGCCGTAAAATGTGCGACTATCACACCAAATGCACAGAGGATGGAAGAATATAAGCTTAAAAAGATGTGGAAGAGCCCGAATGGCACAATTCGTGCCATTCTTGACGGCACGGTTTTCCGCGCCCCAATCCTAGTGAAGGATATTTCCCCGTTTGTATCCTGCTGGAAAAAACCGATTACGCTTGCCCGTCATGCTTACGGCGACGTATACAGGGATTCGGAAATGCTGATTTCCGGACCGGCAACAGTTGAACTTCTCGTAACCTATCCTGACGGTACAGTCAAGAAGCAGAAGATTCATGAATTCGACGGTCCCGGCGTTGTTCTCGGCATGCACAATACGGATAAATCAATTACTGCTTTCGCGCGTTCCTGCTTTACCTATGCACTCGACATTCATCAGGATCTTTGGTTCGCCACGAAGGACACAATCTCGAAAACCTATGACCATCGATTCAAGGATATTTTTCAGGAGATCTTTGAAGCTGAGTTTGAAAGTGCTTTTGAAAAGGCTGGCATATTGTATTTTTATACTCTGATTGATGACCTTGTAGCACGCATCATGCGGTCTGAGGGAGGAATCCTCTGGGCCTGCAAGAACTATGACGGTGATGTGATGTCGGATATGGTAGCTTCCGCCTGCGGAAGTCTGGCGATGATGACATCTGTCCTTGTTTCCCCGGATGGGAAATATGAATATGAAGCAGCACACGGGACGGTCACCCGTCATTACTATAAGTACCTCAATGGAGAAATGACATCTACAAATCCAATGGCGACTATCTATGCATGGTCCGGTGCCCTGATGAAAAGGGGACAGATTGATAATCTGCCGGAACTGGTGGAATTTGGCATGCGTCTCGAGGCCGCGTCGATAGCAACAATCGAATCAGGCACAATTACTGGAGACCTTGCAGCCCTTATGCCGAAAGATAAGGCACATGTTGTCACTACCGAGAACTTCCTGAAGGCTATTTCCGCCAGACTATAATCTGTTTCACGGAACCTTACAAAACCAAACAACAATTCGGATAATGCAGAAAGGGAACAATATGACATACTTTGAACAATGGAATTCCAGGATTGAGGACTCGTCGGATCAGGCTAATTACACAGCTTATGTCAAACACTATTATGAACTTGAGCAGGAAGCATACAGACGAATACTTACTGCATATCCTGATAATCTTGCCCTCACGGAAGGCAAGGCATCTGAGCTTGCAGAAGCACTCGGTTTCCGTGCAGACGACATGGAAATCTTTGTCGGATTCCTGGACGGTATCACGCCAAGCCTTACAGAGGAAATTCATCCGGAAGAAGTCGACCTGGATACACAGATTTCACTTAAAATCGACTATGAGAAGCTCTTCTGGAACATGCACGATGCCAAGGCGGAATGGCTTTTCAAGCTGACAAGCTGGGACAATGTTCTGACAGCTGAAAAGCAGGCGGAACTTATTAAGGACTACCGCACTTCGAAAATAGTACACAACGAAAAAATCGGAAGAAACGATCCGTGTCCCTGCGGCAGCGGCAAAAAATATAAGCAGTGCTGCATGAAATAGACCTGGTGTTTCACAAGAAGGCAGCCAGACGTATTTATTTGAGTGATTTGTTGTTATCTGATTTCGTATTCTGGCAGGAAAAACGGAGGAACAGATAAATGACACAATCCATGCATGAACTGCCCGTTTCAAGCCGTCCCTATGAACGTTTGGAAGAATGCGGGGAGAAATCCCTGTCTGACGCGGAACTTCTCGCTATATTAATCAGAAGCGGTTCGGCAGGATGTTCTTCCCTGGAACTTGCCCAGAAGATATTATTGATGGATTCGCGCGGGGAGGGACTCTCTTTCCTGCGTGATTTGTCTATTGAGGAACTGCGTGCATGCAAGGGGCTTGGCCGGGTGAAGGCGATTACATTAAAAGCTGCCATGGAGATCGGCAGACGGTCGATGCATATCGATCCATTTTGGAAAAATGTGCAGATCGGCGGTCCCAGGGATGCGATCTCCATTTTTGAAAATGAAATGACACACCTTATGAAGGAAGAAGTTCACATTCTGCTTCTCGATACCCGGCACCGTGTGATCCGGCAGGTAACCATTTCTTCAGGGGGACTTGCTTCGGCCGGGATCTATCCGCGCGAGCTTCTGAGGGAAGCAATTAAGGCTAATGCCGCAGCTTTTGTACTTGCCCATAATCATCCTAGCGGAGATCCGAAACCCAGCCCGGATGATATTGCAACAACAAAAGCGCTGCAAAAAGCTGCTGACCTGATTGGCATTGAGCTTGTTGATCATATTGTCATAGGTCACGGCTCAAGCACGAGCCTTAAGGAACTGGGATGTTTGTAAGGGAGAACTCAGATTCAATATATGGTATACTTGCCCTACACGATTTGTGTGCAGTTTTTTTATATCTGACAGGTTAACATGCGGTGATGATTGTACGGACTCTATATAGACAGAGGTGCGGGGTTTGCGGAAATTACTGGCGAATAAAATATTCATACTCATACTGGTTACGCTGCTCATTGTTGCAGTGATTATTTTTGACTTGATACCGGGCAGTCCGGTAGAGAATATTACGACTCCGGTATCTGTCATACTGGATCCGGCGCAGAAGCTGGTTCAGGGAGCGGGCAGTAATATTTCTAATTTTTTCTCTGCGATTTCAGAAGGAATTGCCATTCGCAAGGAGAATTCAGATCTGAAAAAGCAGGTTGCCGAACTGCAGTATGAGGTCCAGCAGGGAGAAGAGGCAAGCCTCAGGTGGCAGGAACTCAAGGATGCTTTCTTTATCAAGGATTCTTTCGAAAACTATGATATCCATGGTTCATCCATTCTTACACGGGAAGCAGATGAGTGGTTCAGTGTGATTCGGATAGACGTAGGAAAAAGCAACGGGATTTCTATTTCAGATACTACCAAGTCCTATGCAGTTGTCGATGTGCAGATGAACCTGGTAGGGAGGATCCAGTCAACAGACGTGGCTTCTTCCAAAGTCCTGCCGATCCTGCATGAAGGTTTTACGGTAAGTGCCAAAGTAAATACGGTTAACGGAGCGGTAGTGATTGTCCACGGTGAGGTCGAGCTAAAAGAAAACGGCCTTTGCAAAGTGGATCAGATTCCGGACCAGGTAGTCCTTCAGGTGGGAGACAAGCTGGTTACAAGCGGTGACGGCGGACTGTATCCGGCAGGGATACCCATCGGGGAGATTGTGTCGGTCGACAACAGTTCAGAACTTAACCGTTATGCCACTCTTAAACCATATGTTAATATCGCCGGTCTCAAAGATGTTTTTGTCATGGTCCCCAAAGACCAGCCGGCCGGGGCAGCCACGCTTACGCCGACACCCACGGCGACGCCTGCTTCATGAGCAATTACTGCAGGGACGGGAGGAACTCAAACTGAACAGAAATGATAAAATCAGGCAGATTGCCGTATACGTAACATATGTTTTGTTTTTTTCCACTTTGCAGGTTACTTTTCCGCAGGTACTGTCTTTCCGTGGGCAGACTGCAGATTTTATGATGGTATTTGTGATTCTGACCGGGTATCTTTTCGGCACAATTGACGGTGCAGTCATTGGGTTTTCAATGGGGTTTTTGAGGGATATGCTGTCAAGCACCACGCTTGGGATCGGTATGCTGATTCTTTTATATGTCGGCATCTTTTCATCCCTGCTCTTTTCCCGGAAATTCCACAGCAGGGCTACACTCGGTTTTGTACAGGTTATCCTTATTACACTGGTATATAAAGTCATGGGTCACGTACTGTATTATTTTGTCCCAATCCTGACAGGCGGTGACCATATGTATTTATCAACAAGTACAATAATATTCAATAGTATTTTGCCGCAGATTGCAATTAATCTTGCTGTTTCCTTACCGATGATTCTTCTGCTTACATACCTGGGACCATACCGAAGAGGAGAAAAGAGAATCGCGGACGGTGACAGGGCAGTTTCGGAGGAAGTATGGCGAATCAGATAAAAGACGATGGTGTTTATGTTTTTGACCAGGATCATGTCGATACAGGTACCGTCGACAAACACACTACGGCTGCTGCCGTCCGGTCATTTATTACTAGCCGCTTTGCAGTACTGGGAATGATTTTGTGCACTTTTGGCATTATCATTCTGGTAACGACAGCTTCCCTGCAGTTTTCAAGTATTAAGGACCGCATTCCTACGACATCATCCAACGGGGTATCGCGCCAGTATACTGTTACTGCTCCGCGGGGTAGTATCACTGACATCAATGGAGTCATGCTTGCATCAACGAAAGAAGTAAACACACTTATGATTGCCAGTGCCGGAATGACCGACCCGGAGCTGAACACCATGATTCTTGACCTGTCCTACCTTTTTGATAAATATAATGTCGTACCTGTTGCCGATCTTCCCGATTATCTTACGATTAATCCATATACATTCCAGAAGCCTGCGGACGAGATAACGGCGTGGCAGGTAAGCTCGAATCTTTTCGCACTCAAAGAATCGACTAATACGTCTGTCGTCACATATACGGACAAACTGGTAAAAAGCGATCCGCAGATTTTTTTTCTTTACCTTCGCGACCTGTTCAAAATTGATAAATCATATTCCGCACAGGATGCATACAGGATTGCTATGATTCGCTACCAGATTTTCTCCGAAAACTGGGCGTTCAAAATTGGCACACCTGTAAAAATAGCAACGGATGTTCCCCAGGAACTCATTAATTCCCTGCTTGAACAGAATTATAAATACAGGGGAATCATCGCCGGCAAGGATTATCGCCGGGTATACTCTCCGCAGGCTGAGATTTCATCCCATGTTATTGGATATGTCGGGAAAATTTCCCAGGAAAGTTTTGCCAAACTATCCAATTTGGGATACTCACTTGATGATATTATCGGACAGATCGGCATGGAATATCAGATGGAACGATATCTGCATGGACAGTCCGGCACGAAAGCATACAACATCTGGACAAAGGATCAGGACACAGGGGCATTTTTCCCGGAAAACATTGGTATGGATCCAGTTCCGGGTGCCAATGTTACGCTGACAATTGATACAAGGCTTCAAAAAGTTGCGATGGACGCGATTAAACAATATATTGTAGACCAGGCGGCAGCGGAAGCTGCCGCTCCGACAGGATTGGCAACTGCTTCAGCCGGAGCTGTTGTAGCACTCAATGTGAAGACCGGTGCAATCATTACAATGGTTTCATACCCGAATTTTGACCCGAATGATTTTGTTCTGGCAATGGGTGATGATGTCCAGGCTAAAGAACAGATCAAGTATTATCTGGGTTTAGGGGACTATAAAGTAACTACAAATGATGATAAACCGCTTTATAACCGTGCGATATCAGCGTATTATGCTCCGGGTTCAACTTTCAAAATGGTTACGGCGGTTGCAGCCCTGGAAACAGGTGTAATAACGCCGAATTCCAATGTCTACACAGACACCGGCACTTTCGTAATCGATGGATATGCGTTTCATTGCCACGAATTCCCGGAGATCGGTCATGGGCCTCTTACCCTGACGCGCGGACTTGCAACCTCCTGTAATATTTATTTTCAAATGCTTGGAGTTGATACCGGAATTGATGCGATCGACAAGTGGGGAAAAACCCTTGGACTCGGCGAACTGACAGGCGTCGATCTGCCGGGTGAGGTCCAGGGTATACGTGCAAGCAGGGAGTCGAAACGACTTCTCAGACCCAAACTTGAAGATAAGACCTGGTTTAAGGCAGATACGGCCCAGAGTGCAATCGGGCAATTTGATAATGATTTTACGATTCTTCAGCTCGCCCGTTATGCAGCGGCTCTGGCAACCAACACACTTGTGTCACCTCATATCATTCAGGATGTTACGGCGGAAGACGGTACGGTACTCTATACAGGATCAACGGAAGTCACTCCGCTGAACATCAAACAATCCACATTGGATATTATTAAGCAGGGAATGGAGGCTGTAATCACGGATAGTCAGGGGACTGCAAAAAGTCTGAGCACATTGCCGATAATAATAGCATGTAAGACAGGAACGGCAGAAACAGGATTTGAATATACCAACAAGCAGTATTCAAACGGTCTGTTTGTTTGTTATGCACCGGCTGATGATCCTCAGATTGCTATCGCCACTGTTGTTGAAAAAGGTGCGTGGGGTTCGCAGACATCGATCATTGCCCAGAAATTGCTTCTTGCTTACTTTGGACTCCCTGATCCTTCTAATACATCAATCGTTGATTCGGACGCCACCATTGGAGATGTGCCTTCTGCATCGAATACACCTACACCCGGAACAGTTACAGGAACCGGAACGGCAGCAACCGGCTCAACTGCCGGATAATATTGTGCATGTTGAATGGATATTTCATGAAATATTGGTGGATAGTACGATATGGAACACTTTTCCGATAGTTTGTCAGTATTCCCTTGCGGATTCGTGTTAGTATTTGTACAATAAATATGATCAATTTGTGAGATGCAGGAGGTTTTTATATGAAGATAGTCCTATTGGCGGATAATCGAAAAAATGAGCTTCTTGTCAACTTCTGCATTGCCTATCGACAGCTTCTTGCGAAGCATGAACTGTATTCCATGAATAGCACGGCAACTTTTCTCGAATCGGCTGCTGAACTCGATGTTTTCGGTTTGTCAATGGATTATGCCGCAGGATTTGACCAGCTTGCTTCCAGGGCGATGTTTAATGAGATAGACTCTGTGGTATATCTGAGGGACACGCAGATTCCTTTTTATGATGAACCCAACGCTTTACTCAAAGCATGCGATTATAACAGCATTCCATATGCCACAAATCTCGCCTCTGCTGAAATACTCATTCTCGCAATTGACAGAGGCGATCTTGATTGGAGAGAACTTATCCGCACATAATTTCAAAACAGAGGAATTTTGCATAACACTCTGCCCCTGCCTGGATGCTATATAGTAATACAAGCATAATTTTCTTTTCACCGGCGTTTTTCACTATTCCTCATAATTCTGAACTTTCTGCGCCTACGAAATATAAAATGGAGGTGCAGAACACGAAGAATCATTATTGACGTTTGAATCAATATGGAGGATGGATCATGGAAATACGCACATATCCTTTTGGACCCCTGCAAGCTAATTTATATATAATTGCATTCGAGACGGACGCAATAATTATCGACCCGTGTGTCCCGTACGAAACGTTGGAACTTGACAGTTTCAAAGTCCGCGGGATAATCTGCACGCATGCCCACTATGATCACATTGTAGAAGCTGAGAATATCCGGTCTGTGACCGGGAGTGTTCTTCTGGCTTATGAGGATGAAAAGGAAAGTATCATGGATCCGGAAAAAAATTTGTCAACCGAGTTTTTTTCTGCACTGAATATTTCTGAGCCGGTTTGCGGATTGAAGGATAACGAAATTCTATCTGCCCGTGATTTCGAAATCATTACAAAAGATGACTTTACTTTGACGGTAATACATACACCCGGTCACACGAAAGGCTCTATTTGTCTTTTGCTTAACATGAAGTCAACTTCCGGTGATAAAAAATACTTGTTTTCAGGAGACACTATATTTGCCGGGACGATCGGAAGAACCGATCTCGGCGGCAGTATGGAGGATATGATGCGTTCCGTCAGAAGGCTTTCAGAACTCCCTGATGATGTAATAGTCCTTCCGGGACACGGGCAATCGACAACGATCGGAAATGAGAAAAGGAACAGCCCCTACTTTACAGCACTAAACTACGATGATATCATCTGAAGTTACGTTCCGTTTTGCTTCAGGTAAAATTCTGCAATAATATCCAGGACATTTTCAGGAGGGTTTCTGATGAGCGATTTGAAAACATCATTAATATCTATACAACAGGATTTCAGGGATAGATTAACATCTGTAAAAACCTCTGCTGAAGCGGATTCGCTGCGCGTTTTTTTCCTTGGGAAAAAGGGAGAGCTGACCTCCGTCCTTCGTGCGATGGGATCCCTGTCGCCTGAAGAACGGCCTGTAATCGGCCAGCTGGCCAATGACATCCGTACCCAAATGGAGAAAGAATTGGAGTCGCATCTGGCTGAAATCCGCGAATCAGAAAAAGCAGAACAGCTTGCCGTTCAGACAATAGATGTAACATTGCCGGCCAGACCCGTTGACATGGGCGCAAGACACCCTTTATATAAGGCTATTGATGAAATATGCGAAGTCTTTTTGGGACTTGGATATGTTATTGCAGAAGGTCCGGAAGTCGAATATGATCACTATAATTTTGAAAAATTGAGGATGCCGCAGGGTCATCCTGCACGTGATACGCAGGACACTTTCTATATTACCGATAACATTCTTCTGCGTACACAGACCTCGCCTGTACAGGTTCGCATCATGGAAACATCCAAACCGCCGATTAAGGTCGTTTGCCCGGGCAAAGTGTACCGGTCGGATGCGCTGGACAGTACGCATAGCCCGATTTTTCACCAGATTGAAGGACTCGTGGTTGATAAAGGCGTGACGATGGGGGACCTTGTCGGATCCCTGCAGCTTTTTGCACGCAAGCTTTTTGGGGAAAATACGAAAATCCGCCTGCGCCCGCATCATTTCCCGTTTACGGAACCTTCATGTGAAGTTGATCTGACATGCTGGTCGTGCGGCGGCACAGGCTGCCGTGTATGTAAGGGTGAAGGATGGGTTGAGGTTCTCGGTGCAGGAATGGTTCATCCGGAAGTACTGTCCGGATGCGGAATCGATCCTGAGATTTACAGTGGATTTGCTTTTGGGATCGGAGTGGAACGTACGGCCATGGGTCGTTTTGGAATTGACGATATCCGGAATTTGTATGAAAACGACGTTCGTTTCCTTCGCCAGTTTAAGTAAGAAGAAATGCCGGTTTCATTATCAGTCACATTATTCTTGTAATCCAAACAAACGGGATAGAACCCGCAGGAGGTTTTGCTCATGAAAGCACCATTGGAGTGGCTTAAAGATTTTACGGATATTAATATACCGACACATGATTTCTGCGAAATGATGACTCTTTCCGGATCGAAAGTAGAAGGCGTCATCACAAGCGGTGAAGATATCCAGAATGTATACACAGGAGAAATTACATCTTTTGTCCCGCATCAGGATTCGGACCATCTGGTTGTATGCCAGGTGAATATGGGTAGTCCCGACCTGGGAGGCGTACTCCAGATTGTCTGCGGTGCACCGAACGTTGAAGCCGGCATGATATGCCCTGTTGCGGTTTCCGGCGCAAAGCTTCCCGGCGGACTGGTTATCAAAAAAGGGAAACTTCGGGGAGTCGAGAGCAACGGCATGTGCTGTTCCATTCAGGAACTGGGGTTTACAGCGGCGGATTTTGAAGGTGCTGTTGAAAACGGGCTCTGGCATATGCCAGCAGGTACACCGGTCGGAATGGATATAAAGAGTTTTCTCGGTCTGGGATCAACTACGATTGACTTCGAAATCACATCCAACCGTCCGGATTGTTTTTCCATCGAAGGTCTCGGAAGGGAAGCGGCCATTACACTCGGCAATGCATTTAAGCCGCTTACACCGGTTGTAAAAGAAGAAAGCCGGCACACAAGCGCAGATTTTGCAAAAATCGAGATCAAGGCTCCTGCATTATGCTACCGGTACTGCTCTCGTATTATTGAGGATGTCCGTATAGGACCGTCCCCGGAATGGATGCAGAGGAGACTTAAGGATGCCGGGATGAGACCTATTAATAATATTGTTGATATCACTAATTACGTCTGCCTTGAACTTGGGCAGCCTATGCACGCTTTTGATCTCAATTATCTTGCCGGACATCATATTATTGTACGTACAGCCGTTGAACAGGAAAAAATCAGAACCCTCGACGGTATTGACCGCGTGCTTGACAGCAAGATGCTTGTCATTGCAGACGAAGAAAAGGTGTGCGCAATAGCCGGTGTCATGGGCGGCGAACATTCGGAAGTAAAACCGGATACATCAGCTATCCTGTTTGAATCCGCTACTTTTGATGCATTTTCCGTCCGGCAGACAGCCGTGAAGAACGGGCTCAGGACGGAAGCTTCCTCCCGGTATGAAAAGGGACTTGATCCGGATAATGCACTCTGTGCACTGGACCGTGCATGTGAACTTGTTGAACTCCTCGGGTGCGGAGCTGTATGCAAAGGCGTTATTGACGTTTTCCCGACACCCAGGATTCCTGTACAGATCGTGTTTTCCGCGGATAAGATCAATGCCTTTCTCGGAACGGCCATTGAAGAATCATATATGACGGATATCCTTGAAAAACTGGGGTGTTCCATTCATACTGCAGACGGCAGATTACTATGCACTGCTCCGGGCTACCGGCCTGACTTGGCCAGCGATGCCGACCTTGCAGAAGAGGTTGCCAGATTCTATGGATACAACCGTATTGCACCGACCCTTCTTTCCGGAAAACAAACGACACTCGGGGGACGTACACCTGCTCAGATAACGGTTGAACAAATGAAAGATGTCCTGGTCGCACAAGGATTCTTTGAAGCGATCACCTATTCTTTTGAAAGTCCCAGAGAGATGGATAAGCTGATGATTCCTGCCCAGGATCCGTCCCGTCGTCAGATGGTGATCTCAAATCCCCTCGGGGAAGACTTCTCTGTCATGCGCACATCCATGGTTCCCTCCATGCTGCGGATCGCTGCCATAAACAGCAGCAGGTCCGTTAAGACAGCGTCTGTTTTCGAAATAGCTTACGTGTATCTTCCCAACGAAGACAGCACAAAACTTCCGGAAGAGCGCCGGATGCTTTCCGCATTATCATATGATACCGAAGAACTGCCGATGCAGCCTGATACATTTTATAAGATGAAGGGTGCTGTAACAGAGATTTGCGCCAACCTGGGCATTAAAAATATTGCATTTGAGCCTGTTTCCAATATTCCATACCTGCATCCCGGCCGATCGGCATCGGTAATCATTAACGGAAGACCTTGCGGAATGCTCGGATACATTCACCCGCAGGCAGCTGAGAATTTTGAATCCCCTGAAAGAACAGTTCTGCTTCTGCTTGAGATAGCTTCCGTAATTTCTGCCGCCACTTCAAAACGTGCATATACGCCGCTCCCGAAGTTCCCGGGGATCACCCGGGATATTGCTGTAATTCTTGATATTGACATTCCGGTCGGTTCCATAGAGAAAATTATCAGGAAAAAGGGCGGAAAATATCTTGAATCATTTTCGCTGTTTGACGTGTACACAGGAACGCAGGTTGGCCCGCTGAAGAAGTCGGTCGCATACAGTCTGGTTTTCCGCTCACAGGAGCGCACCCTTACGGACGCGGATATCCTGACCGCATACAACGATATTGTATCCGCCCTGAAAAAAGATCTTTCGGCAAATCTTCGCTGAAAAAGTAACGGCCGGCAGTTGCCAGCTATTGTCGGAAACTGATGCTTATTGTCGAAATATTGACGTTATTGATGAATCACCTCTTGGTAAAATCATTTACCAGGAGGTGATTTTTATGTCCCATACCCTTCAAACTGCCATTGCATTTCCGATTGTTTTAGCTGAAATACTGCTTCTTATTTCAGCCGGGCCGGTGTTGTATGAAAAAACTGCAGACGCAGCTGCTTTTCAGGTAGCTGCTGTTCAAAAATCAGTGGATAACCGCAGCATTTATTCAAAGAACATCCTGCTGTATGAGGAGGCTGCCTATGAAATTGTATGCACTTCTCCGGAGAGGATGCATTTTTTTGTCCGTGCTATAGAGGATTCCGGGAAAATCCTGATTAAGGGGGTAACTTCTCCATGAGAATACGGCAAATGTTTAAAAGAAACGGAAGTGCGAGCATTTTTTTGTGCATCGTTCTGTCAGCAGTCATTCTTACAGAAGGGGTTCTCTATTACGCAGCCCGGGTAAGAAGTGTTGAAGCAGATCTGGCCCGGTGTATGAGGCTGCAGATTTCACAGATACTATGCAGCTACAATCGTTCGCTTCTCGAAAACTACGGCCTTTACGGTTTGGATTCATCTTCTGTCAATTCAAAGGTGTTTGATGCCTGTTTTTCCGGAAAGGGGGAGGCGGTTATGACTGCAGAACCCGAAAACATGATAAGTTCCGCGGATTTGAAGACAGGAATAGCCGATTATATGCAGATTCGTATGCCTGCGGTTGCTTCCGGGGAAATCCTGTCCCGGTTTAAAGGCATTTACAGCGGGATTTTAGACAGCGATGTATTTAAGAATGCTAAAGGCTCCCAATCTTCGAAGTGGTTAGGGTATGTGAAGGGATTCCTTGGACAGAAAGATAAATGGGGAGGCGTAATCAACAGCGTTGTGTCGGCTGTTGAGACAGTTGATTTTACCGGTAAAGTCAAGGATATTGAGGAATTTGCCTCGTCCTTTCAGGAAGCTGCCGGAAGAAGTACAACACTATACCTCCAGGGTGAATCGAGCACTGTCCTTCCGGATGATTTTCTGAATCCGGACAACTTATCAAATATTATGAGTTATGTCGACGGTTATATGAGCTGGGAAATGCCTGGAATAGTTGATTCGCTGCTGATCAACGAATACGCTGTTTCCTTTTTTGACTCAAAGGTCGAATACATTGTGGACGGGGATTCGAAAGCATTGGAGTCAAATCTCCTTGGCGTACCATTTACTGAGATACATGGCAGCAACCGTGCAGATTTAGAGTATATTCTGACGGGTACCGATAACGAAATAACTTCTTTTGCTGCTGCAAAGATCCTCATCTACGATATGCGCATCATAGCAAATGTCGGCACGTATCTTCTCGATAATGAGAAGATGAAGAAAGCAAAGGAAATCGCAGAAGTTTTGAGTGCCGCAATCACACTTGTTTCTGCCGGAACCGTATCAATAGACCCTGAAGCACTTAAATTCGGAGTCGTTTATGTGTGGGCACTCAAACAGGGGTTTCAGGACGTACTCAAATTAATAGGCGGAGAGAGTGTCATGCTATTTGACCACAGTGCGCTGGATGACCAGGAGGTTTTGAAAGGTGCATTAATGACCGATTACAGGGACTATATGAGAGTATTACTTCTTGCCGTTCCGGAAGAATGGAAGCTGTCAAGAATTCTAACCCTTTTGAAGAAAGACTGCGCCAATGAATTGTATACAGGAGTGTGCCTTTCGGTCGATTACAGGGGCAGCTTGTTTAGAATGGAGGATTCATATGATGCATATTCAGCAGGGTAGGCAGCCAGGATGTAAATCCGGGTCTATTATTCTGGAAATTGCAGTCGTGACTCCTGTTTTTCTTTTGCTCGGCGCATTTATGCTTACAGCAATTTCATGTGCAAGAGCGGATATTTTGTTTTCACAGGCAGTTGACCAGGTTACACAGGAGCTTGCCGTTGCCGTTCCAATTGCCGGCGCAGGTATTGATATTGCGGGGGAAGCACTTTCCGTTATAAATAATGTTTCCTCCACCGGCGGTCAACCGGAGCAGGCTGATGAATCCGATGACAAGGCAGGTGATATTCTGACAGGTGCCGCAGGAGGCATCGGTGCTGTTTTGGAGGCACTCGGGATTGAAGGTGAAGATGTTTTTGGTACGCTGCTCTTTGGTGAGGGAATCCGAAACCGAATTGTTGAGACTTTTTATACGTATAATCCATCGGATACGCTGATTCACAGCCGCATTAAAGATGTAAGCGTATATGTCAACTATGATGAACCCGGTAAAGTGATCTGGATTATCGTGTATTATGAATGGAATACTCTTTTTGGTTCAGCAGAAAGAAAGATTGTTAGTGCTGTGCCGATTTTCGGAGATCTCGAACTCACACTTCCTGCAGCACCGGCAGGGTCGACAGGAGCGGACCAGGTATGGCAGCTGAGTAATTTTGAAAGGGGATATTCACTGAGGACTACTTTTGGAGGCAATCTCCCCGACAATTATCCGGTGATCGCCAAATGGGACGGCATAACGGCAACATCCATAAAAAGTATTGATCTGACGGCACCGGTATATCAGACACCAGGGGTCCTTTCGGAAAATGTAATGGAGTTTGCTGATGAACTTGCAGGGTTTGACGGTACGGATCAGCCGTGAGGTAAAGATAAGATACAAATTGATTCAGGAGACATTTGTGCCAGAGTCCTTACAATAATTGTACCCGCCAATTCCCCTGCAAAAGCATATAATGAATTGATATCAGCATCACAGTATGCCGGCGCGAAGGGCGTACAGATCAAAATTGAAGAATACGGCAAGTCTTACCGCTATAATGAGAACGGGGAAGATGTACAATCATCAGATAATAATGATTCAAATAATAATGTACCCGGGTGAAGGATTGTCACGCAGGTAACCTTGCTGTATCATAGGAATGTTAACTTGAGATGCAAGAACAATTTTATTTGGCAACAGGGTTGGAGGTATATTCATTGAAAAGAGGTAGTGATCAGGTTCGGACACCTGCGTCTTCGCGTGGGTATCGTGTGGAAGCCGGATCGAAAAAAGCTGTTTCAGTTGGTGAAGCACTGCGAAAAGCAAAAAATGATCTGATAATTCGTCGATTCATAGGTTATCTTTTGATAATTTTACTTGCAGTAGCCATCATTGCTATTGCGTATGGCGGTTATTTTGGTAAACTGATTCAGTATTTAATGGATCGTCTCCTATAATACAGAGGGTGGGCGCAATGAATGATAAGCTGAAGGATCCTTTGACCGATGCTCTTTTCGATTCGATTCTGGCACTGAAATCACGGGAAGAGTGTTATTGTTTGTTTGAGGATCTGTGTACAATTACTGAGATTAAGTCGCTTGCTCAACGCTTGCAGATAGCATCTCTTTTGTATAAGGGACGTACTTATGCCGAAATTTTTGAAATTACAGGCGTTAGTACTGCGACAATCAGCCGTGTAAACCGTTCCCTCGAGTATGGCGCAGATGGATATCGTACGGTTTTGCAGCGAATGGATCAGGCTGCTTCCCCGTTAAGTATAAATGACAAAGTCAAATAAGTTATATTTTGAAAGGTGACGCTAAAAATGAATATTATTGAAAAAGTTTTTGGGACTCATAGCGAGCATGAAATCAAGAGAATCGTTTCCATTGTGGATCAAATCGAGGCGCTGTCTGATAAGTATGCCGCAATGACCGAGAAAGATCTCCGCAATATGACAAATGTATTTAGAGAGCGCCTCACGGCAGGAGAGAGCCTCGATGATATTCTTCCGGATGCATTTGCGACAGTTCGGGAAGCTTCGAGCCGGGTACTCGGAATGAAGCCGTACAGAGTCCAGCTGATCGGCGGAATCATTCTTCACCAGGGCCGTATTTCGGAAATGAAGACAGGTGAAGGAAAGACCCTTGTTGCTACCCTTCCGGTATACCTGAATGCACTTACCGGAAATGGCGTTCACGTCGTAACGGTTAATGATTACCTGGCCAAACGTGACAGTGAGTGGATGGGAAAGATATACAAGTATCTGGGCCTTACCGTTGGCTTAATCATTCATGACCTGCCAAATGATGTGCGCAGGGCTTCATACAATGCTGACATCACATACGGAACCAATAATGAATACGGATTCGACTACCTGCGTGATAACATGGTCGACAGAAAAGAGAAGATGGTTCAGCGGGACCTCAATTTTGCAATTGTCGATGAAGTTGACAGCATCCTGATTGATGAGGCAAGAACCCCCCTTATTATTTCAGGTATGGGTGCGGATTCTTCCGACTTGTATATGCAGGCGGATAAGTTTGTTAAGGGTCTTAAAAAATATGTTGTAATTGAGACGGATGATAAAGTAAATATGGATGATATCGTGGGAGACTGCGAATATGTGGTCGACGAGAAAGCTAAGTCTGCCGTCCTCACTGCGAACGGAGTTGCATCTGCAGAAAGATTTTTCAATATTCAAAACCTTTCTGATTCAGAAAACTTTGACATTCACCACTATATTAATAACGCACTCAAGGCCAACGGTACAATGGAACGTGATCAGAAGTATGTTGTTACCGACGGCGAGGTGCTTATTGTTGATGACTTTACAGGGCGACTGATGTATGGACGCCGTTTCAGTGACGGTCTCCACCAGGCAATTGAAGCAAAAGAAGGTGTGAAGGTTGAGAACGAGAGCAAGACCCTCGCAACGATCACATTCCAGAATTTTTTCCGTATGTACAAGAAGCTGTCAGGTATGACAGGTACGGCATATACGGAAGAAGCTGAATTCAGATCTATATATAATCTTGATGTTATTACCATTCCTACAAACCGTCCTTTAATCAGAATCGACGAGAATGATGCTATCTATAAGAACCAGAGCGGAAAGTTCACAGCCGTTCTCAAGACAGTTCTTGATGCACATGCAAACGGACAGCCGGTACTTGTCGGAACAGTAAATGTTGACAGGTCGGAGTATCTTTCCAAGCTGTTTACCAAAGCAGGCCTCAAGCACAATGTCCTCAACGCCAAAAACCATATGCGTGAAGCAGAAATCGTTGCCCAGGCCGGCCGATACAACGCTATTACGATTGCAACCAACATGGCCGGACGTGGTACCGATATTATTCTTGGCGGTAACGACGAGTTCATGGCGAAGCAGGAAATGAGAAAGCTCGGTTATCTGGAAGAACTGATTGATGCAGCAACAGCGCACAATGAGACAGATGATGAAATAATCCTTGAGTCAAGAACTAAATTCAATGAGCTTGAAGCAAGTTTCAAATTGCAGACGAGTGAAGAACATGAGAAAGTTGTTGCTGTTGGCGGATTGTTTATTGTAGGCACGGAGAGACACGAATCCCGCCGTATTGACAATCAGCTGCGCGGCCGAGCAGGCCGCCAGGGCGATCCGGGGCGCACCAAGTTCTTCCTTGCCCTTGATGATGACCTTATGCGTCTGTTCGGCGGTGAGAGAGCCAATAATGCCTTTACACGCCTTGGCGTTGACGAGACTGTGGAAATTCAGGCGAGCTTCCTTTCCAAAACAATTGAAAATGCCCAGAAGAAGATTGAGGGTGTTAACTTCAGCTCACGTAAGCACGTTCTTGAATATGATGATGTCATGAATATTCAGAGAAACCTGACCTACGGCCAGAGAAAGAAAGTTCTTGACGGCGCCGATATTCATGAATCCTATATCAGCATGGTCAAGCTGGTTGCTGAGAGAATGGTCACCAGTTTTGCTTTGGATGATGTAATCGCATCTGCCGATAAGCTTACACTTACACTGAAGATTCAGGATCTGTTTGGTTCCCTTCCAGCCATTGAGGCAATTAAGGCTACGGGCGATGAGACGATTTCTGCTTCAGAGTGGACGGAATTGATAACGGAACAGGCCCTTGCCAAACTTGAGGCACGGGATATCGAAATTACTCCTGAGATTTTCCGCGAGGCCGAGCGTCAGATTCTTCTCTGGAATGTTGACCAGAAGTGGATGGACCATATCGACCAGATGGATCAGATGCGTTATTCCATCGGAATGCGCAGTGTCGGACAAAAGGATCCTGTTGTTGAGTACCGTATGGAAGGTTCCGAGATGTTTGACGAAATGAACATCACAATTCAGAATGATACGATACGCCTGATTATGAAGGCGAATATTTCTACGGGTGAGAAGCTCGAAAGAAAGAGCAAAGTAAACAATGTGCAGGAAGGTCACGGCGGCGCAGGTTTTACCGGCGGACAGGCGGGACCGTCCAATCAGGGACAGACACAGGTTGCCAGCGCAGGCGGAGAAACGGCAGCAAGTGAACCTGTTAAGAGAGATGCCAAAAAAGTTGGAAGAAATGATTTATGCCCGTGCGGAAGCGGGAAGAAATATAAGAACTGCTGCGGAAAGGAGTAAATCAGATGCTGACGGAATCTTTCATTCAAACACAGGTAGAAGAAGCCGCTTCGGCCATTCGTAAAATTCATCCTGGGAAGCCGGAAACATGTATCGTTCTGGGTTCCGGGCTTGCACCCATGGCGGCGCGATGCCCTATTGAAGCAGAGATAAAGTATTCTGAAATACCTCATTTTCCTATCCCGACAACTCCGGGTCATGAAGGAGTACTTCTTGTAGCAAAAGTCGGAAACAGCCTGACATACATGATGAACGGCCGTTACCATTATTACGAGGGGTACTCGACGCAGGAGATAACTTTTCCATTTCGTGTCCTGGCTTTCCTTGGTGTAAGAAATCTGGTTTTGACAAACGCAGCCGGTGGTATCAACGTCAGCATGAATCCGGGAGACCTGATGGTGATCCGGGATCATCTTTCTATGTTCTGTGAGTCACCCCTCAGGGGCCCGAACCTAAATGCTTTCGGACCCAGGTTTCCGGACCAGACGCATGTATACAATCCTGAATTCATTGAAACGATCCTGAGTATTTCCGAACGGAAAAATATACTGCTTCACACGGGTGTGTATGCCTATATGAAGGGACCCCAATATGAGACTCCGGCTGAGATCCGTTCTCTCAAGCTTCTTGGTGCTGATGCCGTAGGCATGTCAACTGTTCCTGAAGCCATAATTGCTTCCCACAGCGGTATGCGTGTCCTTGCGATTTCCTGTATCACGAATCTTGCTGCCGGCATTTCAGACATGCCTCTTTCCCATACGGAGGTACTTGAGGTAGGCGCTGCAGCATCGGACCGCAGTATTTCACTTCTGGAGGCATTCCTGTCTGAGGCTGCACTTTAAGGAGATTATTTATGTCATCCATTCCGTCAAACACAGACTGTGAGAATAAACTGATCCCGGCCTATGTTATACGTGATATCAGCCTTGCACCGTCCGGACAGCGTAAAATTGACTGGGCTTATAAAAATATGCCTGTGCTGAGGGCGATCGAAAAGGAACTTATTGCAGAGCAGCCTTTTGCAGGGCTGAAAATTGCTGTAAGCGTTCATGTGGAAGCTAAAACAGCCTGCCTTGCCAAAGTTCTTCAGGCTGGCGGTGCACAAGTAACACTTACGGGATGTAATCCGCTATCCACGCAGGATGATGTTGCAGCGGCCCTTGCGAGTGACGGAATGCACGTTTACTGCATTCACGGGGCAAGTACGAAAGAGTATACCGAACACCTTTCCATGGCACTTTCCATCCAGCCGGACATTGTAATTGATGACGGCGGTGATTTTGCACTCCTTCTTCATACAACTCACAGACACCTCCTTGCGAATCTGATAGGGGGATGCGAAGAGACAACGACCGGAGTACATCGCCTGCAGATTCTGGCAAATGAAAACCGTCTGGCATATCCGGTCATTGCCGTTAATGATGCCCGCTGCAAGCACTTATTTGACAATCGGTTCGGTACAGGCCAGTCCGTATGGACGGCAATCATGGCAACAACGAACCTTCTTGTTTCAGGCAAGACAATTGTTATCGCCGGTTTTGGAATGTGCGGAAAAGGCGTCGCCCTTCGCGCAAGGGGATTAGGGGCAAGAGTTGTCATAACGGAAATAGACCCGGTAAAGGCCTGCGAGGCTTTGATGGAAGGATATGAAGTGAAAACAATGTCTGAAGCAGCTTCTGTAGGTGATGTATTCATCACGGTTACCGGCTGCAGGGATATTATTACCGGCGAACATTTTCTGAAAATGAAGGACGGCGCAATTTGCTGCAATGCCGGTCATTTTGACGTGGAAATAAATATTCCTGATCTATGTGCGCTATCCGTATCTCAGAATGAACCAAGAGATAATATCGAGGGTTTTGTTCTTGATGACGGACGCACAATCTGCATTTTGGGCAAGGGGAGATTAGTCAATCTTGCTTCCGGCGACGGCCATCCGGTTGAAATAATGGATATGAGTTTTGCCCTGCAGGCTCAAAGTGCCCGATACATAGCATTACATGGTGCTTCCCTTGAGAATAAAGTCTACGGGACACCGGTTGAGATCGATGACCGTGTGGCGGAGATTCTTCTGGAGACCAAAGGCATTTTAATTGACAAATTGAGTCCGCAGCAGGAAAGGTATGTCAGTACCTGGGATATCTGATAAGGAGGGCACTTCTATGTCAAGAACAGTCCTTTTCAAAAATTTTACTGTTGTTACCCCGAATAAGGAAGGCGGATTATCTGTTCTCTCAGACGCTTTTGTAGCTGTAAAGGGGGACAGGATTATTTATGTCGGAGAGGACCGGTCTCTGGGCGTCCGCGCACTTATGGAAGCACAGAGGGAATGCGGCGGAACACAGATTGGATTCGACGAATACAACGGCAAAAACAAGATTATGCTTCCGACTTTTGCCAATGCACATACGCATATTCCTATGGTCCTGATGCGGAACTCTGCGGATGACATGTGCCTGGAAGACTGGCTTTTCAGGCGCATTCTTCCCCGTGAGATGCATCTTCGGAAAGAAGATGTGTACTTTGCAAGTCTTCTGGGAATGGCTGAGATGATTAACGGCGGAACAGGCGCTGCAGCCGACATGTATTTTATGTCGGACGAGACAGCATGCGCTGCACTGCAGACCGGTTTCAGAATGAATCTCTGCCAGGACGGCAAAATCAATGATGAGACAGGCTGGCGTGCCGACCGGGCATCGCTCCAGTCTTTTAAGAATTCTTTCCACGGCGCCGGTGACGGACTCCTGCGGACATCGCTTATGATTCATTCCATTTATCTGTATCCCCAGAGCCTCTATCCGGACCTTGTTGCTGAAGCTGCCGACCTCGATGTATCCGTGCAGGTGCATGTTGCCGAGACACAGACAGAGGTTGCCAACTGTATCGCAAAATATGGAGTTACACCTGTGGCGGCCCTTGCAAACTTCGGCGTATTTGACCGGCCCTGCATTGCTGCGCACGGCGTCCACCTTACGGAAGCAGACAGGGACATTCTTGCGGCAGCCAATGTAACCGTCGCACACAACCCGTCGAGTAATATGAAGCTTGCTTCAGGGTTTGCGGATGTTGAGGCCATGAAGCGACAGGGGGTACGTGTTGCACTTGGTACAGACGGCTGCGCAAGCAACAACAATACGGATATGTATATGGAGATGCGGCTTGCGTCATTTATTGCAAAAGGACACAGCCGTGACCCTGAAAAACTGTCTGCTGAAGAGGCTGTCATTATGGCAACACGCAATGGATATGCAGGTATGGGTTTTGAAGACTGCGGCATGATTGCGGAAGGTATGTCAGCAGACCTGCAGATTGTCAATTATGATATCCCGTCCATGTGGCCGCTTGGAAATCCGGTCTCGGCCCTTGTGTACAGTGCGGGTACCCATGCAGTTGAGTCTGTCATGATTGGCGGACAATTTGTAAAATATAAGGGAGAATTGAAGACAATCGACATAGAGAAAGTCAAGGCGGAAACAGCCGTCAGGGCTGCATATATTACGCAATTTACTTGACAGATCTTTTATTAATTTGTATAGTTTTAGTCGTGCCTCAAATGGATGCAGCTTTTATTCATCAGAGGCAACCCGCCGATGTGGCTCAGGGGTAGAGCAATTCACTCGTAATGAATAGGTCGTGAGTTCGATTCTCACCATCGGCTCCATGAATAGCCTGCAGTGTGTACAAGCGCTGCAGGCTATTTGCATATCTGCAGCTAATTGATCATATAAGGCTGACAATTTAATCTCTGAAACCCTGCCAATCACCATGTCATCCATGGTTATTATATTGGAAATCAGACTGGTCTGGTGCATAATAGTATATGTAGGAATATGTAGGAGAGCAGGTGGCAGATATTAAGTACAGACGTGACAATGAATTCAAATGGCATAAACTTGATAATACTGCGAATATTTTTCCTGTCATTTCCAGCAAAAATTTCAGCAGCGTTTATCGGGTATCGGTCCGGCTCACTAAGGATATCCTGCCGGATGTCCTTCAGAATGCCCTTGATGTGACATTGCCCCTTTTTGAATGTTTTAACGTAAGGCTAAGACATGGCCTGTTCTGGTACTACTTTGAGGCAAATAGGAAGAAGCCGCTTATCGGACAGGAACTCTCGATACCCTGTACGTATTTTGATCCTTCCAGTAACAACCAGTTCCTTTTTAAAGTGTACTACTTCAAAAAAAGAATCAGCCTTGAAGTTTTTCATGCTATTACAGACGGTACAGGTGCCTTGAATTTTCTCAAGGAAATGACCTGTAATTATATCAGGCTCGCGAATCAGGAGGATTTTTCCGGACAGAAGACTGCCGGGCCTTCGGTTGATATGACATCAAATATTGAAGACAGTTATGTCAAAAATTTCAAAAAGCAACGCAAGGAAGGATACAGCACGACTCAGGCTTACCAAATGAAAGGTGAAAAACTTCCCCTGTACCTAGTCGGAATCATTCACGGTTATTTTGATACACAAAGTCTTCTGAATATCTGCAGATCTAAAAACGCAACAATTTCCCAGTATCTGTCAGCGGTTATCATCTGGTGCATTTTCAAGGAATATTTGAATGAACAGCCGCATAAACACCCGATTCAAATCTCCATCCCTGTTAATCTGAGGCCATTTTACGATTCAACGACAATGATGAATTTCTTTTCAGTATTTTCGGTCGGATTACGGATTGGAAAATGCGACTACACATTTGAAGAAATGCTTGAAATAGTTAAGCGCCAGTTCAAAGAACAACTTACAAAAGAAAATTTCTCCAAGAAAATTGCATTTAATGTTGCCACAGGCAAAAACATATTTGTGCGGTTCCTGCCGCTTCCCATTAAAAACCTTTCGGTTAAAATCGGATACATGCTCTCTGCAAAGGCAAACTCCTTTTCGTTTTCCAATCTCGGACGGATTGAAGTACCTGAAATATACAGAAAGTACATTGATAAATTTGAGGTTCTTCTTACAGCAACCAATGCTGAGACGATCAAATGCGGCTTGTGCACGTTTGAAGGACAGTCGTTAATGACCTTTACGTCACGATTAGGAGACACATATCTTCAGCGTGCATTTTTTCGCAGGCTGGCAGCAGACGGACTGGAAATTGTCATCGAAAGCAATGGTGTTTACAATGAAAACTTGTAGAAGATGTAATGTGAGAGTGCTTGATAATACGAATAACTGTCCTTTATGCAAGACGGTTTTAACAGATTTTGACGGAATTACATCTGAAAGTATTTACCCGGGGGTTGATGTAAATGTCCGTAAATATAATCTGATTACACGGATTTTTCTTTTCCTTTCCATTGTCGCAGGGACTGCCGCCGTGATTACCAACTACGTAACCTATAACGGAATTCTATGGTCCGTACCTACTGTTGCGGCCATCCTGTATTGCTGGGCAGCGATTATTTATTCGATTAAGAATCATATTAATGTCGCCTCGAAAATTCTTCTGCAGGCTGTATTCGGATCAATCCTGGCGGTAATAATTGATTTTGTAATTGGATACAGCGGTTGGGCCGTTAATTATGTAGTGCCAAATTTGTTCAGCGCAGCGAATATTGCGGTTTTGATTATTATCATAGTCAACAGGGTGAACTGGCACGATTATGTGATGTACCAGATGTCCATTGCATTTCTGGGTTTTATTCCTATTGTGCTGTTCGTATTCGGTATCATTTATAAACCATTGATTACCATTATTGCAACGGCAATTTCAGCTCTTACACTGCTGACTGCTTTCATTTTCGGAGATAAAGAGGTAAAGAGTGAATTGAAGCGCAGATTTCATTTTTGATGCTATAATAACTGTAAATGGATCGATGCAGCACCGTTACGGTGCTTGTGTTTGGAGGCATATGGATTTCTCCTTTTCCGGTACCGGCAAATTGAAAAGATGTACCTGTAATACTTTTTTACGCAGGCAAAAAAGAATTCGTATGCTTGTTTTTTTTGCTGTACTTTTTTTTGCTTCAGCGCTTCTGTCTGCCTGTACATCTTCATCGAATAATCAATTTCCGAAGGTCACACAGCCGAAAACGACAGTTACAGCTGAATCTGCGGGTACAACGCCCGTACCATCGGTTACCCCGGGGGAAACAACTTCCGGTTCATCGGTGCTCAAGGTAGCTGCTCCGATCTCCAATGCGACGGCACAATACCTGGCCAAATTGTACACGCTCAAAAAATCCGGTGACTGGAGTTCTACGGATAGTGGTTCAACGGTGAATCTTGACCGGCTTGACACCATCAAACCGTCATTCAGTGTGGAGATTCTGCAGACTCCGTCAACAGGCGCTACGGAAGCAACGATCAAACAATGGAAAGATAATGGATTTGTCCCGGATATCATGTACACGGATGCCCTTGCATCGCTTGCTGACAGCGGGGATATTCTTCCGCTGACAGAGTATGCAGCATCCAACTCATTGTTTCTTCCAACAAGGATATATACACCGATGCTCTATTCCTGCAGCGTGGGAGATCAGCTGTTCGGAATTCCGTATTCAGCTACGGCACAAATCCTGTATGTAAACATGAATGTGCTCAGTGCGGCAGGAGTGAACTCCATTCCGTTTGAACTGGATCTGAATACGATGAACTCCGTATCGGAAGCTGTTTTCAAAGCAAATATAAAGGATACTCCCCTGGAACAGCAGAATTTTGCATTCTATAAAGCGAGCGATCTGATTCCTTTTCTTCCGTCTTCCTTTTCGGGTACGGCCGGTTGGTTTATGTTTAACGGCAAGGCTTTTGACTTCCAGTCGAGTGCATTTACTGATGCCGTGTCATTTTTGCGCAGTTATGTAAAATCGGGATATTCTGTTGAAAGCCTGACTGCCGAGAATCAGCAGAAAGCATTCTCGACACTTGATCCCAGGCTTTCCACACGTGTTGCGATGTGGGTCGGAAGTTCGGCAGAGGTTTCCCTATGGTCGATAAACCAGGCTTTTTCTCTTTCCATCGCCCAGATTCCGGCCGAAAGTACCGATAAGAAATCCCAGCTTGCACTAACCGTATATCCGCTGTGTATTTCATCGGAATCAAAATCCCCGCAGCTTGCATGTGATTTTGCGTCTTTTATGGCTCTTGACGAGGACGCGATTCTTCTTTCAACCCGTTTGGAGAGCCTTGACGGCCTTTTGCCGGTTGTATCTTCGAATACGGTTTGGGAAGCGGTGTGCCTGCAGCAGACTTTCGGGGAAGAACTGCTCCTTTTACAGGATAAAATACCGGATGCATACTATAACCCCGTTACGAATCACAAACCGGAAAATCTGCTCATTTCACAGTTGCTTACTGAATACCGGACTCAGCTTCTTGATGAGACTGCGGATTTGCAGTCAATTGTCAATTCGCTTACAAGTGCAAGACTAAATACATAGTATTTGAAAAGAAGAGAGGATACGCTATGGCATCGGATATCTGTATGTCACCCGTGCGAATTCTGGATGCACCAAGACTCAAAGCGGCCGGTCTTTCCGATTTGAAAACGCAGGAGATTTCTGCATTTCTCCGGGAGTCAATCCCGGACCCTTCAAAATGCCTGTACCTTGCTTCACTGACAGCAGACCCCAATCAGGAACTTATAGCCTTTGTAGGTCTGCAGTCGATTCATCCCGTTCATCAGAATGCGGTTATTTTCTGCCGCTTTTCGAACCAGGGCGGTAAAAGTTCTCCTGCAGACAGCAGTGCCCCTGGCCCCTGTGTGACAACCAAGATCAATTCATCTGAAAAAGTGCTTCTGAAAACAACCAGAAGAAATGTAATAGACGCCATACTGCGGATTGCATTTTTTACACTTCACCTGCATAGGGTAAGCTGGATCATTCCTGCTTCCGATACGCAGGCAGGAGAGGTAGCCCTGGCCTGCGGAATGCGCCAGGAAGCTGTCATGGAAGAAGCACTCTGTGAGGATGAATCATTTGTGGATGCCGGCCTTTTTTCGCTCCTTGCGTCAGAATATCCGGATTATGCAGTGGCTTTTGTACCGTATCCACGCGGAGTCCTTGCGGTACGGGGAAGTTCGACTGCAGTTGAGGGTGTACGTTTCTATACTTATGGTGATAAAATAAAAGACAATTTTGAAAAACGGGTCGCGATACGGACAGGATTTGCGGACGTATGCGGGAAGCTCATGCCGCAAGGTTCCGTTATATATATTCACCCGCCCGTACAGCTTCCCGATGAGGTATCGAAAGCTGTCAGGGAATTGAAGGAATACTTTGCCAAGGCCAGAACAAAGTTCTCCGTACGGGTGAATTTCCCGTATGGCAGTGATTTCCAGAGGCACGTATGGCAGGAACTGCAGAAGATACCCTATGGAACAACTGTCAGTTATGAGGATATTGCTCTGGCGCTGACAGGGAATGACAAAATTGCTGCCAGAAACCTTTCACGTGCTGTCGGGTCAGCCTGTGCAGATAACCCGGTACCCATTCTGATCCCCTGTCATAGGGTAATTGGTAAAGACGGCCGGCTTGTTGGCTTCTCGGGAGGGGTGGAAAACAAAGAATTCCTGCTGGAACATGAAATATTCGGCTTTTTCCGGGATGTACAATAGACGCTTTTGCATTTATATTAAATAAGATACGAATTTAAGGAGAAAATATGATTAAAGAATCAAAGTCACATGAAAAAATTACTCTGCCGCCTTCGACGATGCTCAATCCGACACCTGTAGTTATGATATCATGCGCAGGTATGAATCCGGAACTGCCGTTGGAGCGTCCCAACATTTTAACAGTTGCATGGGTTGGCACAGTTTGTTCCGAGCCTCCGATGGTCTCCATTTCAGTCAGATCATCAAGACACTCTTTTCCCCTGATTCGCGACACACAAGAGTTTGTAATCAATCTGGTGAGTGAGGACCTTCTGAAGGCCTGTGATTACTGCGGAGTCCGTTCCGGGGCCCAGGAAGATAAATTTGCTGCCATGTCGCTTACTTCCGTTCCCGCTGAAGGACTTTCGTATGCGCCGGCTATCCTCGAAGCACCGCTTTCCCTTGCCTGTAAAGTGGTTTCCGTAACAGAACTTGGAACACATGTAATGTTTGTTGCCAATATTGTCAGTGTAGTTGCAGACATGAACCTTTTTGATAAAGAAGGAAAACTGTGCCTTGAAGATTCCCATCTGATTTCCTATTCCCACGGGGAGTACTATTCACTTGGGAAAATTCTGGGATTCTTTGGCCATTCCGTTGCATCACCGGAAGCATATGCCCGCCGGATGAAGGGAAGAATTGTAAAAGAAAAGAAAATTGAAGAAATACCTGAGTCACAGGATGATACATCCAAGGATCAGGATTCCGGCAGGGAAGATTCCCCCAAAGATGATTATCAGAGATCAGACTACCAAAAATCAGAATTCAAGAAGTCAAAATATTCGATATCCGGTCCCAGAAAACCGGGCTTTTCGAAATCCGACTCCAGTCACACAGGCTCCGGCCCGAGGAAGCCCAGCTTCTCAAGACCTGATTCCCGCGATTCAGGGTATTCCAGCTCCGGCCCGAGGAAGCCCAGCTTCTCAAGCCCAGCTTCCCGCGATTCAGGGTATTCCAGCTCCGGCCCGAGGAAGCCCAGCTTCTCAAGACCGGATTCCAGGGATTCCAGGGATTCCAGGGATTCCAGACCGGATTTCAGGGACGCAAGGAATTCCAGACCGGACTCAAGGGATTCCCGTGGTTCAGGGTATTCATCTTCCGGCCCGAGGAAGCCCAGCTTCCCGAGATCAGATTCCAGGGATTCCAGACCGGACTCAAGGGATTCCAGACCTGACTCCGGAGACTCCCGTGATTCAGGTGAAACGGATTCCGGCTTCAGGAAACCTGCTTTCCCGAGAACGGATTCCAGGGATTCCCGTGATTCGGGGCGCCCCAGTTCCGGACCGAGAAAGCCCAGCTATCCAAGATCAGATTCCAGACCGTCAAGTTCAGGTCCGAGAAAACCGGGGTTCTCAAAACCGGGGTTCTCAAAACCGGGATTTTCTAAGCCGGGATTCTCTAAACCGGGGTTCTCAAAACCGGGATTTCCCAAGCCGGGATTCCCGAAGTCAGGTCCGAAACCGGGATTCCGTAAACCGGGACCCGGCAGCAGGGACAAGAGCGAATCCTGATACATCGGCAAATATCATAAAGAAAGCCCGGACAATGGAATTTTCCAATGTCCGGGCCTTTTTCCTTTTGCTTCTTTGATCAGACTTCTGTGATCAGGATGTCATTACTCTGAAATTACTTTTTTGAAGCAAGAACCTTCCTGAGGTGTGCGAAACGGGGGAGACCATCTTCCTTGGGCTGTTCTGTCTCTCCTGCAATAAGGGGAAGGGCATATTTGACATATTCATCATTTACAAAGTTGCCTGCTTCGTTAATCCAGGAAAGGGGAACCTTCTTCTCGGTGTTGGCTACATCGTTTAACGGGATAAGCTTGATTTTGCACTCGTACTTATCGCCTTCGGCACGCTCGAAGCCCACCATGTAGTCTGTCATGCCTTCAAGGGCCTTGAGAACGGCTGTCTTACCGGCAAGGAAGGATTCTTCATAGTCAGACTTGGACGCGCAGTGAGAGGCGCAGCGCTGCATCAGGGAAAGCTCGATTGCGCGGACCTTGGAACCGGTTTCTTTTTTCAGGAGTTCTGCGAGAACCGTTGCGGTTCCGCCAAGCTGCTTGTGCCCGAAAGAGTCAACAGCAACATCATCTGTTGCAACAAGCTCGGGAATGAACTTGCCTTCCTTGGTCTGGACGCCTTCTGATACGGCAATGATGACTTTTCCTGTCCTGGCATAGATAGCTTTGACATCAGCGATCATTTTATCGAGGTCAAAATCGATTTCAGGAAGATAAATCAGATCCGGACCGCAGCCCTTAACGGCAGCGAGGGCTGTAGCGGCGGTAAGCCAGCCTGCATGGCGTCCCATGACCTCGATAACACAGATCATGCCCGTGTCATATACGCGGGCATCCTGATAGACTTCCATTGTTGTTGTAGCGATGTACTTGGCGGCAGAAGAGAAGCCCGGGCAATGGTCGGTTCCGAATAGATCATTGTCGATGGTCTTCGGAACGCCCATGACGCGGCAGTCATATCCGGCCTTCTGCATATATTTGGATATCTTATTACATGTGTCCATGGAATCATTTCCGCCGTTATAGAAGAAATAGCGGACATTATATTTCTTGAAAACTTCAAGGATTCGCTTGTAGTCTGTGTCATCCACATCGGCATTGGCCAGCTTGTAACGGCATGAACCCAGGCTCGAGGACGGTGTATACTTCAAAAGCTCAAGCTCAGCCGGATCCTCTTGCCCCATGTCATAGAATTTCTCGTTTAAAATTCCAATGATACCATTGGCAGCGCCATAGACTTTTTCGATTACGTCGGAATGCTTGAGTGCTTCGATGAATACACCTGCAGCAGAAGCGTTGATGACGGACGTCGGACCACCGGACTGACCAAACATCAGATTTCCTTTTAACATTGTCATGATTTTTTCCTCCTGAAAATTATATTATTCGGATACAATGCGTTGGCAATTCTGAAAAAACGATAAGATCTCGAATATTTTTGAATTTTCAACCCAAACTACACAAAATAGTACCACTTTTTTTTTGATCTGCACAGAGAATTCCCGAAAAATGCCATTATAAGCAGCGTGAATCAGTAGTATTTGTCTGTATTTACTACGCAATATATTACAGGACTGCAATAGGACTGCAATTTGTGTTTTTTGCATTGCAAAGGCACCGGTGCTATAATTTAGCTGTAGGCTATCAGGTAAAATCTGAAGCTCAACTGAAAACTACCAGGTAAATCTGAAACTCAACTGCAAACGTATCAGAGAGATGTCAGACATGAAAATGAAAGATGTGACACGCAAATCATTCAACATCTTATGGCAGATGGAAGCTTGGATATTCTTCTGGTTTTTTTTACTGACAATACTTCTCGGATTGGCCATTTATATCATTAACTGCATTTATCTGCAGATTTTCCCCTTTGCATTTTGGAATGAAATGGAAGCAAGGCAGCATATAATGATTATCAGCATTGCTGTCTGCATGCCCGTTTTTGCGTTTCTGCTGACTTTTGTAGTAACCTATATATATAAGAAAAATGTTTATCTGCCCCTTAAGTCCCTGCTGTCCGACGTAGAGCGTGCTTCCGGATATGAAGGACGTGCCGAACACGCGGAACTTTATATGAAGACAGACAACAAGGGTCATTTTGATTTGGATAATCCGCGGAATCTGTGGACGGACCGCGTTAAGGAATATATTGACAGTGCCACCAAGGAACAGTATTTTGACGACATGACCGGCTGTTTCAACCGGAAATATTTTTCACAGGCTATAACGGACGTACTGAAGACGCAGATGATGTGTTCACTGACCAGTCACAATAATATTGTTTTTAATGCGGACAGTAATTACGGTATATATCTGGTTGACATTGACCATTTCAAATTGATAAATGATGATTTCGGCCATTATTACGGGGATCTTGTCCTCGGCCAGGTCGGACGGACTTTACGTTCGGCAGTAGGACATAACGGCATTGTTATCCGTCACGGCGGAGAAGAGTTTATCATCGTTGTCTGCCTTAGTTACCCTATGGATTTTGCTGCCCTTGCAGAAAAGATGAGAAGTGAATTCTGCCAGACTATATCTGTCACAAATTCCCAGACACAGGAGATTCGATATCTGACTTGCAGCATTGGCTTCCTCCCGTTTCCTCTTTTCACGGAAGACGTGACTGCTATTTCAGTTGAACAGCATGTGAATTTATCTGATCAGGCGATGTATCTGGCCAAGACCTGCGGAAGGGATACGTGGCGGGGAATTGAAGTTATTGCTACACCGACTCAGCAGGCAGAATTCGAAAAAGCTGCCGGTTCATTGGAATATGGTATACAAGCAGGATATTTCCATATTCTTAAACCGAATGAGATTGAAACATCATAAATTGCGGCAGCCTGTCCGGAAGCGCGAAATAATCATTAGAAACAAGGATAACAATTCTGCTGACAGGGTATTGACCGCAATATCGGCAAATAATCAACTTGAATCGCACATGAATTCAAATAGATATTGACAATTTGAGCGTGCACACATATAATCTTCTTCGTGCCTCCGGTCTTTGGCAGGAAACACATGGTGGAATTAGCTCAGTTGGTTAGAGCGCTAGTTTGTGGCACTAGAGGTCGTGGGTTCGATCCCCATATTCCACCCCATTTTTCCTTGCAGTGGGGGAAGACATCCCGATTTGTTTTCGAGCTATCGGCATCCGATGGGGTGTAGCCAAGTGGTAAGGCACGGGACTTTGACTCCCGCACTCGTAGGTTCAAATCCTGCCACCCCAGCCAAACGTGGTTCACTAGCTCAGTTGGTAGAGCACCTGACTTTTAATCAGGGGGTCCGGAGTTCGACCCTCCGGTGAGCCACCAAAGACCTTGGAACACTTATGTTCCAGGGTCTTTTATTTTGCTTGCGATTGCACTGTACGACTGATATTTGACAGAGTTTTCGTATTTTTGATATTGTTTTCCGTGCGTTATTCGTTTTCTCATAGAAAAGACACAGATATGCGACAACCTGAAAACGAATTGTAATACGCCTGTCAGATGCGTTTGATAGACTATATGTGTGAATCTATACATGTGCAGCTGCGCATGGAAGAGAGGATAGAGAATGAATTTCATAAGATCCAGATCATGCACGGACTTTGGTGTGCCGGTCCTGATGAATATATCACCGTTCAAATCCTACGGTTCTTCACGAATCCGGAAAGGTTCGTCCGCATATTTGCGCCTTTTTAAAAGACTTATTTCTGCCGCTCTTACGTGCCTTCTTATCCTTCCTTGTTTCCCGGCTTCCATTGTCCGGGCAGAGCTCATAACCAATGCAACAGTAACTGCATCCTCCGCAAATATCAGATCGACACCTGACACGACATCGCCGGCAATTACCAGAGTTGTAAACGGCAACCGTGTTGCAGCAGGCGAGGTCGTCCAGGGGGAGGCCGTGCCGAATTTCGGAAATCTGTGGTGCAGGATTTCCGTTATTGTCGGCGGAACCCAATTTGACGGATATATTGTTAATAGTTTCCTGCAAAAGGACCCGACGGCAACTGACCCGAATTTTGAGACATCCATTGCCGGTTTCCCGGAATCCTATAAACAGTCACTTCGGTCTTTACATGAAGCACACCCGAGCTGGATATTTAATCCGGTCAATGTAGCAACCGACTGGAATACAGTTGTTGCAGAAGAGTCATCCCTGGGCACAAGCCTGATTACCAGCTCAGTCGATGATGCATGGAAGTCGACGGAAGGAAGGGCTTACAACTGGCTTACCAATACATATACTCCTTATGACGATTTCGGGAGCGCGAGACCCTGGGAGAACGCTTCGACGGGGGTTGTGGCCTTCTACCTTGATCCGCGTAATTTTTTAAGTGACATGTATGTATTCCAGTTTCTGAACTTATCCTATGACCCGGCCACCCAGACGCAGGATGCCGTGCAGACGCTCCTGAACAGTACTTTTATGTCAGGTAATCTGATATCAGATCCGGCAGCCGGGACTTCCATTCCATATGCCCAGGCATTTATAGAAGCAGGAAGCACATCCGGGACGAGTCCCTACCAGTTTGTTTCCAGAGTCATACAGGAAGTCGGTTCACAAGGCAGCCGGTCAACTACCGGTACGGAACCCGGATATACTGGTATTTATAATTTCTACAATATTGGAGCGAGTTCGTCCGCTGATCCGGTTATTCTCGGACTGAATTTCGCCATGTGCGGATCAAGCAACCCCCAGTCTCCGATGTCTGCCGAAGGCCAGGCAAAATATTTGATTCCCTGGAACAGCCAGTACAGGTCTATTGTCGGCGGTGCCATATATATAGCACGTAATTACATTCAAAAAGGACAAAATACCCTGTATTTCCAGAAATTTGATGTAACAGACGGCGGCAACGGAATGTATCGCCATCAGTATATGACCAACATCCAGGCAATGGTCGGGGAGTCAACGACTCTGTATAATGCCTATGCCAAATCCAGCATCCTTACCGTCCCGCTGACATTCAATATTCCGGTATATGCCAATATGCCTGCCGCTGCCGCTTCTTTGCCGGCCAAAACCGGCAATCCCAATAACTACCTTGCAAGCCTTGCCATTGACGGTTACTCCCTGACACCTTCCTTTGATGCATCGGTAACGGACGGTTATTCATTGATTGTTCCCTATGAGATAAGTTCGGTTAACCTTACAGCCTCGCCTGTTTCCGCAACTTCTTCCATCGGAGGGACCGGGGCGCGGGCGCTGAATACGGGAGACAATATCATCCCGATAGCCGTTACCGCGCAAAACGGCTCGGTGCGTACGTACAACATAACGATCGTGAGAAATGAGCCGACAGGGGAGACTTTGTTTACCACCACATACCGGATAAACGCGGATAATACGGTGGCAGGAATTACTCCGGGAACGACCGTTGCTGCATTTGCTGCGGGAGTCACTCTTCAGAACGGCGGACAGATCGTCTTCCTGAATGAAACCGGAGCACCACTCACAGACACTGCACATGTCGTTGCAACAGGCGACCGCGTACAGATATTAAATGTTGCGTCAACACCGGTTTATGACTATTCAGCGCTTATCTATGGTGATGCAAATAGAGACGGGAAAATATCTTCCTCCGACCTGACCCTGATCTGCCGTCATGTCCTTAAACAGTCCAGCCTTGCGGGTATATCGGTTTTGTCTTCAGATGCAAATCATGACGGCAAAATCAGTTCGTCCGACCTTACCATAATCTGCAGACAGGTCCTGAAACAATCAACTATTACGCAATGAGGTGCAACTACATGAAGATAACACGAAGAGCTCTTCGCGGTTTGTCCGTTCTAATAGCAGCAGCAATTCTTATTTGTCTGATTCCGGGGTCAATTGTTTCGGCAGGTACGGGTCTTGGGGTATCCATTTCAGGCAATAAGGAAATTGGCTCAACCATTACCGTGAGTGTGACGGTTCCTGACGGCGGTCCGTATTCGGGCTTTAACGGCGCATTCAATTATGATCCGGCTTATCTTGAATTGAAGTCTATTGTAAGCGGTGATTATCAAAAAGTGAATTTTCAGGCACCCGATTCGAATTTTGTTGAGTATGCTGCTAATATTCCCAGCGGAGCAGTAATCGTCCGTGCAACATTTACCTGTAAGGCAGCAGGTTCAACAACTGTGGGATGCGCTTTAGAAGCATTAGGGGATATGAACGGAGCAGAGACATCGCCTTCCGGTTCAAAGGATGTTACCATCACCACCCCCATACCCAAGTCCTCCAATGCAAATCTGGCAAGTTTGGCCATTTCACCCGGGACATTGTCCCCGGCTTTTTCCGCCGGTACGCAGAGCTATTCCGCCACGGTTGGAGGGACGGCGACCAAGATAACAGTCAGCGCAGCACCGGCCGACGCGAAGTCAACGGTATCTTTGAACGGGGTCCAGAATAAGCTGGTCGACGGGTTAAACACAGTAAAGATTACTGTGACGGCTGAAAACGGGTCTACCAAAGTCTATACAATCGCCGTAACCAAAACAGCCGGGCCTACTCCGACACCAAGTCCTACTCCTGTTCCGCTGCCGCTGATGAAATATAGCGGTGCGGATTACACCATCCTGCTGGCCGGCACGGCCGATGCAATCCCGGAAGGATTTGCGGCAGGAACAGCTAAATACCAGAACGTAGATATCCCTGTCCTGCAAAAGACCCTTGGCGATGCCGTCGATGCCTCCGTAATGACGATTGTTCTTCTGGCGGGCGATACGAAAACGGCCTATTTTGTATATGATGCTGTGACACAGACTGTCTATCCGTACCAAATCATTTCCTCGGCGGTACTTAGTTTTCAGATACTCGATAAATCTGTAACCACTTCCGTTCCGGAAGGTTATGAAGCTTTTGATTTTACATATCTTGATAACCCGGTGACGGCATTCCGCCTTATCAGCGATCCGTCCAATCCCCAGATCCTGATGAATCTTCTGGATACCAACGGGATAGCGGCATTTTACTATTTTGATACTTTAAACGGGATGCTGATGCCATACCGTGGCGCCGTTACGATTACCGCGGCTACTCCGAGTCCTACCCCGACAGCTGCCCCCTCTGTGACAGAAATACCTGTAACTTCGGCTGTAGCAGGACTGACATCTGCATCAGCATCAACCGGCCTTACTTTCCGTTCCCTTTTGGATTACAAAAATCCTGTGGTGCTTCTTGTTTATCTTCTTGTTCTTTTTTGCCTGGTAATTCTTACGGTCTGCATCGTTCTTATTGTCAAAAGAGGGAAGCCGTATGACCCGGAAGAGATTGAAGATGAACCTGACGACAGTCAGGAACCGATTGATTTTCTGCCTGTATCTCCTTTTGTAGCTCCGGCTCCGAGCGTATTTTTCAACGATTTTGGTAATCAGCCGCCTGATACCAAGCTGCATTTCGGCGATACGCCTCCTGTGGAAGAGGCAAAGCTTAATGTCCCCGGCATTCCTGACAGGGCAAACGACAGCGTACGCCCTGTGCAGTCCGGGACACCGCCTGTTCAGTCAGCAATCCCTGCAAGACCGGTTTTAATGATGCCTGCACCGTCCGCTTTGCCCAAAAGGCCTGTTTCAAATGTTCAGTCTGTTTTGCCTGCGCCGCCTGCAGCAGTTTCGACTCCGGATGAGCATGTACCTGTACGCCTCAGGCAGGAATTGGAAGCGGAAAAAACGCTGAAGAATGAATCACTTCAGGCCGGTCAGAATCAGAAACCGAAGCCGGTTGCCAGTGACCCTGACTTTGACCCGGACGACGAATAAAAATTTATCTGATCTAAATATGACATCAACGTAAAGGCGTGTCACTTCGCGTGTCACTTCGTATACTTTTATATTCTTATAGTGATATAATATTATTGATTAAATTGAACAATCCCATTCTGGGTGTATTAACTAACCCTATTCATAGAACATCAATCATTTTTATCACGATGCAAAATGAATCTTTTGGGAGAACTGTCATGAAAAATATCTTTTCCCATAAAAACCGAGTTAAGTGGGTTATCCTGACAGTATTGATCATTACGTTATTATTGCCGATGGGCGTACTCGCAGAATCGGACAATACGCAGAGCACGGAATCACTTGTATTTTTGGGGAATCAGAATTTGCCGCCGATGGTCTATCTTGAGAATGGATTGCCCAAAGGAATCGTTGTAGATATTGTTCATGCGCTTGCTGTAAAAATGGGACGCACAATTGAAATAAAGGTAATGAATTGGGCAGAGGCACAAAAAATTGTCGAACAGGGCGGAGCGGATGCCCTGATTCAAATTAATACTACAGAAGAGCGTAAAAAGATCTATGACTTTTCAGATCCTTTATTAGATTCAAAATTCTCGATTTTTACACTTACAGACACGGCTGGAATATCAGGGGTTGCAGATCTTAGAGGTTTGCGGGTAGGGGTTGAAGCCAAAGGATACCCCAGTGTTGTGCTTCAGTCGGATTCCCTTATTGAATTGATGAATGCTCCATGCATTCTTGATGCCTTCCATATGCTGAAAGATGGAAGCGTAGATGCTGTAGTAGCTGATGAATGGGTCGGAGAATACATTCTCGCTAAAAATGGAATTGACGGTGTGCTTGTTGCCGACGATCCGATAGCAACACTGCAGTCGTCCATCGCTGTTCAAAAAGGCGATACGGAATTGCTGGCTGCAATCAATAAAGGCCTTGCAGAGATAAAAGAAGATGGTACATACCAACAAATTCTCGATAACTGGAAGCCCGCGGAGGTTGTTTTTCAGACTCGGGATCAAATACGATTAACGCAATATCAATATATCTTTGTCGCGCTGATAATAGCAGTTATTTTTGCAGTTGTATGGTGGCTTTTGCTTTTTCGTCAGTTCACCAAAACGAAAAGGATGAAGCGCCTGCTTGAAGAAGAGCATCGGCAGCTTACCGATACAATTATCGGTACAAAAATTGGAACATGGGAATGGAATGTTCAGACAGGAGAAACTGTATTTGATGCAAGATGGGCGGATATTATTGGATACACACCGGAAGAATTGTCTTCTTCCAATATGGATGTCTGGAAAGGATATATCCATCCTGAAGATTTAGAAAAATCAGAGACGCAATTGAACCTGATTATTGATAAAAAAGCTGATTATTTTGATGTTGAATACCGGATGAAGCACAAAGCAGGACATTGGGTGTGGGTAAACATTAAGGGAAAAGTAATATCGTGGACAACTGACGGGAGACCACTTTTGATGAGCGGAATGTCAATTGACATCACCGATCGCAAACACTCGGAAGAGGCCATTAAGGAAAGCGAAGCAAAATATCGACTTCTGACGGAGAATGCATCCGATGTCATTTGGGTTTTTAATTTGTCGAAAAATGAGTTTGAATATATTAGTCCTGCTATTTTCTTTTTGAGGGGGATTACGCAGGAAGAGGCAATGCATCAAAGTCTGGAAGAATCGATGACGCCCGAATCATTTGTAGTGGTAAAAGATGCCATAGCAAAAAGAATGGATTCGGTACCGATGAACCCTGGCGTTCCTGATTACCTTGTTATGGAGATTCAGCAGCCCTGTAAAAATGGTGGCGTTATTTGGGTTGAAATTTCAACAAAAAGCAGACTCAATTCTGAAGGCCAAATAGAAATCGTCGGTATAAGCCGTAATATTGAGGAAAGAAGAAAGGCACAGGCGGAGAGCCTGTACTTAAGTTATCACGACCAACTTACCGGGCTCTATAACCGCAGATTTTACGAAGAAGAACTAATTAGACTTGATACGGGAAACAATCTTCCTTTGACAATTGCCATGGGTGATGTAAACGGATTAAAGCTTATCAATGATTCTTTCGGGCATGCTGCCGGCGACGAGCTTCTAAAGAGAGTCGCGGAAATAATAAGGAAAGGCTGCCGGGAAGGCGACATAATAGCACGACTCGGAGGCGATGAATTCTCAATTATTCTTCCTCAGACAAATGCTGTAGAGGCAGGAAAAGTCCTTGACCGCATCAAGGATTTATTGTCAGAAGAAAAAGCCGGAGCTATTGGCATTTCGATTTCATTTGGCTATGAGACGAAGAATAATGGGGATGAAGATGTTCAGGAAATAATAAAAGAGACGGAAGATCATATGTATAGACATAAGATTTACGAAAGTTCGAGTATGAGAAGTAGAACAATAGACCTGATCATGAACACGTTATTCGAAAAGAATGACAGAGAGATGCTTCATTCGAAAAGGGTCAGTGAGATTTGTGAAGCTATTGCCAACAAGATGGATTTCGATAAGGACGATGTCAATCAGATCAGAATAGCCGGACTTATGCATGATATAGGCAAAATAGGAATTGATGAGAAAATTCTAAATACACCGCAGGCATTAGACGATGATGATTGGAAGGAGATTAAGAAACATCCTGAAATTGGGTACCGGATATTAAATTCGGTAACGGAGTTTTCGGAAATAGCAGGAGATATTCTTGCGCACCATGAAAGATGGGATGGGACAGGATATCCGAAAGGTCTCAAGGGCGAAGAAATTCCACTAAGGGCCAGGATAATCGCCATAGCAGATTCCTATGATGCCATGACAGTCGGAAGGGCGTATAAGGCAGCACGCAGTGAAGACGCGACAGCAGAAGAAATCAGAAGGTGTTCCGGCACACAGTTTGATCCCGAAATTGCAAAGATATTCATAGCAATGGTTTTGAAGTCAGAACTTGGCTGCGATAACTCATTGTAATCGGATTATTTATTCCAGCTCTTCCAGCCAGGCGCGCGAGGCGGCATCGCTTGGCATTCTCCAGTCGGCCCTCGGCGAAAGCGTGACGGATCCGACTTTCGGACCGTCCGGAAGACAGGACCGCTTGAACTGCTGTGAGAAGAAGCGTTTTATAAATATACTGAGCCATTTTTTGACGGTACCGGAGTCATACGTACCGTCAAATGCAATAACTGCCATATCAAAGAGCTTTTCAGGTGTGAACCCGTAACGCATAAAATAGTACAGGAAAAAATCATGAAGGGCATACGGGCCGACAAGATCCTCTGTGACCTGGCTGATCCGGTCATTATCATGAGGAAGGAGCTCAGGGCTCACCGGAGTATCGATTACGTCGAGAAGAACCCTCGCGACGTCCGGCTCACTAATGGAGGCAGCATAGGATACAAGATAGCGGACAAGCGTCTTCGGGACAGAGCTATTGACTGCATACATCGACATATGGTCCCCGTTATAGGTAGCCCACCCCAGGGCAAGCTCAGAGAGATCCCCGGTGCCGATAACAAGGCCGTTATTCTGATTGGCAAGATCCATCAGGATCTGCGTACGTTCCCGTGCCTGTCCGTTCTCATATGTCACATCGAATACGTCAGGGTCGTGGCCGATATCCTTAAAATGCTGGTTTACAGCATCGCGGATCGGTATTTCCCGGAAACTCGTCCCGAAAGCCTGTGAAAGGTTGCACGCATTATCATATGTGCGTGTTGTCGTGCCGAATCCCGGCATGGTAACGGCAAGGATTCCTGTAAGGGGAAGGGATAACATCCTGAATGCCCTGATTATCACAAGGTAAGCTAAGGTTGAATCAAGTCCTCCGGACATTCCGACCACAGCCTGCTTTATGCCTGTGTGAGAGAGACGTTTGGCAAGCCCGGTGGATTGTATGGCAAGGATTTCTTCGCAGCGGCGGTCTCGTTCCGCTGTATCGGCGGGCACAAACGGATAAGGGGCGATGACGCGGATCGTCGGTACTTCAGGAAGGGCAAGGGAGAAATACGTCTCGTGATAAGCGGATGAATCGGATTCTTCCGGAAAATCAGGATAGGTGGACTGGTGCATCCGTTCTTGTACCAGCAGCTGCAGATCAATATCCTGACATGTGATTCCTGCGGAAAACAGCTTGGATTCTGCAAGGATCCTTCCGTTTTCCCCGATCAGGTTATGTCCTGCAAAGACCATGTCGGTGGTTGATTCCCCGAATCCCGCATCTGCATACACGTATGCGGCAACAAGGCGTGCCGACTGCGAGGAGACCAGGGATTTGCGGTATGATGCTTTGGCAATGGTCTCGTCACTGGCTGAAAGATTGGCAAGAACCGTGGCCCCCATCATCGCATGACGGCAGGAGGGAGGGACGGGAACCCAGAGATCTTCACAGATTTCAAGTCCCAGTCGCAGCTCGGGAATTTCCCGGCATGTAAATATCTGGTCTGTTCCGAAGGGGTATTCTTTTTGACGGATGAGGATTGTGCCGTTCTTCGGACCGGGTGAAAAATGCCTGCGTTCATAGAATTCACCGTAATTCGGAAGGTGTGTCTTCGGGACAACGCCCAGGAGTTCTCCGCCGCAGATCACTGCGGCACAGTTATACAGTTTGTTTTTATGGGAAAGGGGAAGTCCGACAGAAAAAATTACCGGCAGTAACTTCGATTTTTCGATGAGGGTAAAGAGAGCGTCAATGGACTTCTCCTGCAGTTTTTTCTGAAAAAACAAATCGCTGCAGGTATACCCGGTAAGCGAAAGTTCAGGGAAAATAATAAGGCTTATATTCTTTCCGACGGCATCCAGAAGTGATGCGAAAATGTCCACTGCATTCTTTTCAGGATCGGCCACACGAAGTGCCGGAGTGCAGGCGGCAACCCGCAAAAAACCATTTTTCATGTCATTTACCTTTCTTACCGGAAAATATAACTATATCCGGCTCTGCAGCTGATTTTACAAATAATTATACATCATTTAATCCTATCTTACATCGACAAAGCATCTTGATACTGCATATCACATATATGATATAATCGAATTATTGTACCCAAAAGGAGTTGAGAATTCTGTTTATGAGCAGATGGCAGGGATTTCGTCGACAGGACGTCTTTTGTATTCATTCGGAACGGCTGGATATTAGAATCCTCCGACCTTCAGATGCACCCATGGTAACCGATTACCTGCGCAGGAATCGAGTATTTCATAAGCCGTACCATCAGGAACATGAGGATATCTACTTTACAATTCAGGAGCAGAAGGACTATCTTCGATCGGATCTTGATAAGTTTTTTGACGAGACGCAATACTCATTCTGGATCAGTTACCGTGGTTGTCCCGAACGGGTCATCGGACGGCTGTCCTTTTCGGCTGTTATCCGCGGAGCCTTAAGCTCATGCCTGGTCGGATACCATCTTGATGAGAATGAAGTAGGCAAAGGGATTATGCAGGAAGCTCTGAAGGCGGGATGCCTTTATATGTTCCGGACGCAGAATCTTCACAGGATCCAGGCGGACATTATGCCGCAGAATGCCAGATCCATTGCTTCCGTTGAAAGCTGCGGATTCAGGAGACAGGGCCTTAATGAGAAATACATGTGTATTAACGGGCAGTGGCAGGACCACTATATATTTGCGCTTCTTAACGAAAAGGAATGGATGGATCGGCTGCTGTGACCTCTGCATTATAGGATTAATGAAATAGTAATATCAGCTTGGAGGCATAAGAGGTATAATACCTATAGAATATTCAATCAAAATATTACTTTAGGAATTTTGCGATAGAGTGCTATCATTAAAGTGGCTGTAAACATAATGAATTGCCCGGGAGGAACTGCAATATGAAAAGGGAACGCCTGACCAAAACAATTCTGATTTGTGCCATACTGGTTGGAGGAGTCATTGTCCTGTCCTCCTGCGGCAAGAAGCCTGCCGCTACATCCAAGGCTTCGACGACTAACACGACGACTGCTGCAACTTTAATTACTGCATCACCAACGCCTTCCGTGCCGGCTGTTTCCGGTACGATACCCGCCAATGACGTCCCTGTTACATGGAAAGAGACAACCATAGACCCTGCCAAGACCATGTACGTCAAGCTTGAGTCGGGCTTCCTGAAGATTCGTAAAGGCCCAGGCAAGGATTATGATCAGATCGGAACACTGACTAACGGGATGCCCGTTACAGTAATTGCAAAGACGGATACCAATTGGTATAAGCTTCAGGACGGGTTCTATGTGTCCGGGGATTACGTTACCGAAACGGTACCTGCGGCATGATTTTTTCCTGCAAAAGTCCTCTCAGGATTTTTGTGTTTGGGGTAGACAAGACGATAATCGTGTTGTATGATATCTAAGCGAGTTTTGAGAAATCTGCATTGATTATTGCAGGATCTCATATGCGGGTGTAGTTCAATGGTAGAACTCCAGCCCTCCAAGCTGATCACGAGGGTTCGATTCCCTCTACCCGCTCCAAACACATAATGGCGGTCTTTATGACCGCCATTCCTATAATGGGTCTATAGCTCAGCTGGATAGAGCAACAGCCTTCTAAGCTGTGGGTCGGAGGTTCGAGTCCCCCTAGGCTCACCATTATAAAGAGAGGAACGATATGCGAATATATTTTCGCCTGCGTTTTCCTCTCTTTCTTTATGCTTCGATGTATATGCTATAATCAGAAAGTCAAATTCATCAGAAGGGAACCAACACTTCATGTCAAAAAAAACCGCTTATGATAATGAAAGTATTTCTTCGCTCAAAGGTGCAGACCGCGTCCGTAAACGTCCGGGTGTTATATTCGGGTCTGACGGGCTTGAGGGATGCGAGCATTCCTTTTTTGAAATCCTTTCCAACTCGATTGACGAGGCACGTGAAGGTCATGGTGACCGCATTGAAATAATCCGGTTTGCGGACGGATCGATTCAGGTTGAAGATTTCGGGCGGGGGATACCGCTTGATTATAATAACAAGGAAGAGCGGTACAACTGGGAACTGGTTTACTGCGAACTCTATGCAGGCGGAAAATACAATAATAACTCCGGTGAGAATTATGAATTCAGCCTTGGCCTGAACGGGCTCGGTGCCTGTGCTACGCAGTATGCGTCAGAATATTTTGACGTGCAGGTATTTCGCGACGGTTTCAAATTTTCCCTTCATTTTGAAAAAGGTGAAAACATCGGAGGCCTGGCAAAGGAACCTACGAGGTTTAAACGGACCGGCACAATCCAGAAATGGAAGCCGGACAGGGATGTATTTACAGAAATCAGCATTCCCCTTGATACTTTCCTGATGATGATTAAGCGCCAGGCGGTTGTAAACAGCGGCGTGACGTTCCACTTTGCCGATGAAGAGAGCGGTCAGGAGTTTACCTATTGTTATCCTGACGGAATCCTTGGATATGTTGGCGAGCTTGATGACGGGAAAGGCTTTACACGCCCCTATTCTTTTGACGGCTCCGGCAGGGGCAAGGACCGCGACGATAAGCCTGAATACAAAGTCCGTACCCAGATTGCCTTTTGTTTCAATAATGAAGTGAACCTTATTGAGTATTATCATAATTCAAGCTTCCTTGAACATGGCGGTGCCCCGGACAAAGCGGTCCGTGCTGCGCTTACAGCAGAAATTGACCGTCAGATACGGGTAAGGGACAAGTATAAGGCAGGGGAGAGCAAGGTCACTTTCCAGGATATCTGCGACAGCCTTATTCTGGTGACAAGCTCATTTTCAACGCAGACCAGCTATGAGAATCAGACCAAAAAAGCCATCAGCAATAAATATATACAGGATTTTATGAATGAACTGATCCGGGAGAAGATGGAAATCTGGTTTATAGAAAACAAGCAGGATGCCGACAAAGTTGTCGAGCAGCTCCTGATCAATAAACGCAGCCGTGAGAATGCTGAAAAAACACGTTTGAATGTTAAAAAGAAGCTGATGGGTAATCTCGATATTAATAACCGCGTCAAAAAATTTGTTGATTGCCGTACCCGTGATGTTGCGCATCGTGAACTGTACATCGTGGAAGGCGACTCAGCCCTCGGATCCTGTAAAATGGGCCGTGACGCCGAATTCCAGGCGATTATGCCTGTAAGGGGCAAGATTCTCAACTGCCTGAAATCAGATTATGATATTATTTTCAAGAGCGAGATCATAACGGATCTTCTTAAGGTATTAGGATGCGGCGTGGAGATCAAGACAAAACATAATAAAGATCTTTCATCCTTTGATGCGGATCTTCTCCGCTGGAATAAGATCATAATCTGTACGGATGCGGATGTTGACGGATTCCAGATCCGCACGCTGATTCTGGCTATGCTGTACCGCCTGACACCTTCCCTCATTGATTTAGGGAAAGTCTATATTGCAGAGTCACCGCTGTTTGAAATCACTCACCGCAGCAAAAAGAATGAAGAGACTCATTTTGCCTACACGGAGATGGAACGGGTTGATATTCTTTCTAAATTCCCGCCGGACTCCTGTACGATACAGCGTTCCAAGGGCCTTGGCGAAAATGAGCCTGAAATGATGTGGCTGACGACAATGAATCCGGCATCCCGGCGACTGATAAAAGTCATTGCGGCCGAGGATCCTGAATTTACAGCGGCGACATTCGACCTGCTCCTCGGGGATAACCTCGCCGGCCGCAAAACACATATTGAACAGGATGGGCACCTGTACCTGGAATTGCTGGATATCGGCTGATAGGAGTAATACATGAGCAAAAAAGAGACTCACGGAAAAAGCGATAAAGATAATGATAAGAAGTCCTCTTCAGGGAAAGGGCTTCTGCCGACGACCAACTATGCCGAACATCCTTCCGTTGACCAGATAATCACGGATACGCTTGAAAAAAATTACATGCCGTATGCAATGAGTGTAATTGTTTCGCGTGCTATCCCGGAGATTGACGGATTCAAGCCTTCTCACAGAAAACTCCTGTATACCATGTACAAGATGGGGCTTCTGACCGGAAACCGTACAAAATCCGCGAATGTTGTCGGCCAGACAATGAAGCTTAATCCCCATGGGGACCAGGCGATTTATGAGACGATGGTCCGACTTACCCGTGGAAACGGATCCCTTCTGCATGCATATGTAGATTCCAAAGGTAATTTCGGACGCCAGTACTCACGTGATATGCAGTTTGCTGCTTCCAGATATACGGAAGTACGCCTTGATAAACTTTGCGAGGAAATTTTCCGCGGACTGGACAAGAATGCCGTTGATTTCATGGATAATTATGATGGCTCCATGAAGGAACCGGTTCTTTTGCCTGCTACGTTTCCCACCATCCTGGTCAACAGCAACCAGGGAATTGCTGTAGGTATGGCTTCCAACATCTGTTCCTTCAATATCCGGGAAGTATGTGAGTCCACCATTGCATATATGAAGGATCCGCTTGTCGATCTGCTTGGCATTATGCCTGCACCGGACTTTTCGGGAGGCGGTGTAATCCTGTATGACCGTGCCGAAATGGAACAGGTGTATGATACAGGAAGAGGACCTATCAAGATCCGGGCAAAGTATAGAATTGACAAAAAGAACAATCTTATCGAGGTTTTTGAAATTCCCTATACAACTACGGCTGAAGGTATTATCGATGAAATTACCGAACTTGTGCGTTCCAGTAAGATTAAGGAAGTCAATGATGTCAGGGACGAAACCGATCTCGACGGCCTCAAAATTACCATTGAATGCAAGAGGGGCGTTGATCCGGATGCCCTGATGACAAAGCTGTACCGCTTTACCAAGCTGCAGGATACATTCTCCTGCAATTTCAATGTCCTGATTAATGGAATGCCAAGAATCCTCGGTGTGCGCGCGCTTATTGCCGAATGGCTTGTCTGGCGCAGATCGTGCCAGAAACGCGAAGTACTCTATGATTATGAGCGCAAAATGGACCGGCTTCACCTTCTTGACGGACTTGCCAAAATCCTTTTGGATATTGATAAGGCGATCGCTATTATCCGAGGTACTGAACTGGAAGCGGATGTTGTTCCCAACCTGATGACCGGCTTTGAAATCGATTCCCTGCAGGCAGATTATGTAGCCGAGATAAAGCTTCGTAATATTAACCGCCAGTACATCATGAACCGTACTGCGGATCGTGACAATCTGATTAAGGATATTGCCGACCTGGCAGATATCCTCAGGAAGCCGCACCGAATTGATGCGATGATTGTGAAAACGCTGGAAAATGTAGCAAAGAAATTCGGACAGGACAGAAGATCGGAAATCCAGCATGTTGATCAGGTTGAATCATATACGGCCGACCAGATGATTGAGGATTACCGGCTGAAGCTGTTTATGACGGAACACGGATATATCAAGAAAATTCCGCTGACTTCCCTGCGAAGTGCCGGCGAACTCAAGACGAAAGAAGAAGACAGGATTCTGATTGAACAGGAGGGGAAGAATAAGAGCGACGTATTGTTTTTCTCTAATCATTGTAATGTATATAAAATGCGCATACATGAACTGCCGGACACCCGGCCGTCCGAACTTGGCGGCTACCTGCCGAATGTCCTGAGTATGGAGGAAGGAGAGAAGATCTTTTTCATGCATATAACGGATACATATGACGGGAATATCATGTTTGCCTTTGAAAACGGTAAAATGTCACGTATTGACCTCAAATCCTATGAAACAAAAACAAACCGTAAAAAACTTGTTCATTCATGCAGTGATTCTTCTCCGATCGTTGCCGTTCTCTACCTTGAGAATGAGGACGACTTTGCAGCATTTTCAAGTCTGAGAAAGGCAATTTCCTTTTCAAGCAGCCTGATTCCCATTAAAACAACACGGACAACACAGGGAGTCCAGGTACTTGTCCCCAAAAAGGGAAGTGTTCTGACTTCAGTAGTCCGCCTTTGTGATTCCGGGTTTGCCGATCCTGAATATTATCGGATTCGCCGAACACCGGCTATAGGGTATTACCTTAAAGAAGAAACTCTTGTTAACCGGCAGCTGAGTCTGGGGGACCAATAAGAAATGTCTGGAAAATACTATCTGGGGGACCGTCCTGATCAATCAGGCTCTTTGGTCAGGAAAATTCTGATCGTTGTCTGCCTTGCCGTGCTTCTGGGCGCGGCTGTGATTTTCGGTGTCATTTATAATAGCAATGCCCGTCTCTCCAGGCTGATCCCCACTTTTCAGGAATCCATGGATTCCCATGAATATGATAAGGCACTGGCCATGTATCGTGATATTCAGGCGAAAGTCATGAATCAGGATCCGGACAGGGCGGCGGCGGATACCCAGGAACGGCTGGTTATGCAGAATATGGAGAATATTGTATATTCCCGTGTTGATGCTGTCGAACAGAGCATCCGAATAGACAGGTATGTCCCCAGTGCAGATGACCGGTCGTTTCTAGAGCAAATGGGAGAATTGACGGGTGCCCGCATGACCCTCTGGCTACAGAGCCTTTGCAGGGAATACCTTCTTGGGACAATCGAAAAGCCTACGCTGGAATATGTATTTGCACAGATAGGATCTTACTCCAATGTTGCTGCAGCTGCTGAACCACTCAAAAAAGAAATCGACACAATCGAAAAATACAGAGGGGATGTCCAGACGGCGGAGCAGTTTATCGCGTCCAAGTCATATATCCAGGCTGTTGAAAAACTGGAGGAAATAATCAGTGCCGCAACCGGATTTGTCAATGAATATGCGGCGTCCCGATTGCAGGAATGTGAAAAAGTAATGTATGACCCGATTATGAGTGAATGTGACCAGCTGCTGAAGACATTTAAGTATTATACAGCTGAAGATATTCTTTCCGACATGGCCCGTATATTCCCGGATGACCAGAAAGTACAGGCAAAACTTCTTGAAGCAACTTCCAACACATCACATGTAAGTGACTATACCGGCAGTATAGAAATGATATGTGTGAAGCCATTAATTGCTGATACTTCACTTGCTTTTTCCAGTGCAAATGCTGCATCCACAGACCCTCTCATGTTAACTGCAGGCGAATTCAAAGCAATTCTTGCACAGCTCTACGCCAATAACTACATACTGATCGATGTGCGGACGATGACGGATCAGAATAACAGGGATGCGGTTACGCAGCAGATCCTGCAGCTGCCGGAAGGTAAAAAGCCGGTTGTCATTGTTCTGGAAAATGATAATTATTCCGCATATAATACCGGGAAAGGCCTATGCAGCCGACTGGTGATGAATGATCAGGGGCAGATCTGCGGGGAATACAAAAATGCGTCCGGACAAACCGTCGTAAGCCGGGATGCTGAAGCAATCGGCATTTTGGATGCATTTGTTGAGCAGCACCCGGATTTCTCCTTTGATGGTGCAAAAGGAATCGTGTCATTCACAGGGTATGAGACAGTAATGGGATACATCACAAACATCGACCAGGTTGATGACAGAAATACGGCACTCGGTGCTGCCGGGCTTCCTGCTATCAGTCCGACACAGGAAGAAGTCACTGCAAACAGAAACACGGTGACGGGCATAATGACGCATCTGAAAGAAACAGGATGGGCACTTGCATCTTCTACATACGGGTTTATTAATGCCAACAGCAGTACCCTCGATACCATAACAAATGATACCAATAAATGGCTCGAGCAGGTTGGCACACTGACGGGGGATGTTGAAATAATGATATACCCGAACGGTGATTTTATTAAAGGAACCGATCCCAGGTGCGTCTATTTGAAGGGCAATGGATTTCGTATTTTCTGTGGTGTCGGATCTACGCCGTATTACGCGTTTGGAGATAATTATCTCTATCTGGATCGTGCCATGATGAACGGGGATACGCTCCGCGGGGTAGATTATTCAAGACTTTTCGATGTGTCTGCCGTATATGATTCGAAGAGGCCTGCACATTAATTCATTCATTGTGTCTTTAATTGCCATAGTGGGTATGTTATTCTTGAATGCAGACAGGTCTGATTCCAATTTTGTATAAGAAGGTGTTTGTATCAGGGAATTTCATTTCTTTACTAATAAAAATCAATCTCAAACAGCACATACATCGTATGTAAAATCGCTGAGGCTGCGGGTATGTGCATTATTCCTTTCATTTTCGATGCTGATTCTTTCATCTTCCTGCGCATCAGCTAACTTTTCAAAAGAGGCATACCAGACATTTGCTTCTGCATTCGAAGACAATATTGCACAGCTTATTCCGACAGTTGTTCCGCAGGAAGGCGGATTCAATGTTTCATCGGATACGGTTGTCCAGGAAATCGGGGGCAAGCAGGACTTGTTTTTTGTCCTGCAGAACTGCTTGTATGCATTTTTGCCTGATGTGTATATCAGAATTGAGAGTTATGCACTGTTTTCGCAATTCTGGTCACAGCTTTCCGCTGACGGGGCACTTCACTGTACCTTCGAAACAAGGGAGGTACAAATCGAATACGATGACCAGTCCCCCTGTACTATGCGGCTTGTATTCACATACAACGCAGCGGGTCAGATTCTTAAAAAAATAGCGGATAAATCGGACATGGTCTTTGATGACTCCTCTGTTAATGACCTGTATGCCAAGAGCATCTCTATTCTCAATGAAATTACAAAACCCGATATGACTGACCTGCAGAAAGAGACGGCTATCCATGATTACCTTGTTACTCACGCGAAGTACAGCGTGTCCGGCAATCAGGATATACTGGCCACTGCAGGGAGCATTCTATTTGAAGGAAAAGGACAGTGTCAGGGATATACCGAAGCCATGAGCCTGCTCCTTGGACTTGCCGGCATCCCGTCACGGGTAGTATCCGGAACAGCTTTCGGTTCAGACGGTGAGGCTGTGGCTCACGCCTGGAATCAGGTCCTGATCAGTGGTACCTGGTATCATGTTGATGTAACCTGGGACGACCCGATTCCTGATACCGGCGATTATGCATCCCACACATACATGAACCGGTCGGATGTTTTTATGAAGAAAGATCATATCTGGTCAGATCTTTTCCAGGCCTGCCCTGTTGACTTTCCTGCTTCCGGTGCCGACAGTGCGGTTGATATCACATCTCCGTGAAATATTGCAGCATTGACTTCATAAGATTGACATTTTGTAATGGACGAATGACTTTTCAAATACTATAATTAAGTAATTGTTCAGGCTACAAATATGCGGAGGTGCAGTATGTCAAAAAACAAACAATCGGATCAGGTCAGGAGTTTGCTGGTTGAAGAGGAGATTTTATGGCATGACCGAAAACGTCACCTGGGAATGCCTTTGTCCTTTACTGTATATGATCTGGACAACAATAGACTTTACGTGAAAAGGGGTCTGTTTAATTCGGTTACTGACGAGCTTCTTTTATATCGTGTCCTTGATGTTAAACTGAGACGGACACTCGGGCAGAAAATTTTTAGGGTCGGAACGATTACTTTGAACACTGTCGATTCATCAAGCCCCATTCTTGAGTTGGTTAATGTCAAAAATCCTGAACAGACCCGAAGACTACTGAGCAATATCGTTGAACGTGAACGCAAAGAGAATCGTATTCAGGGTAAGGAAATGTACGGAGCTTCCGGTATGGATATTATGGATGAAGCTATTATGCAGGGAAACGAAATGGACGGAGATCAATCGTGAAACTGGCCCGGAGCAAGGTGCTGAAGATCTGCAGCATATTTTGATCTGGGGGATGGGAATTAGTTGTGGAAACAAGACTCGACCGATACAGCGGTGCGCGCGAGATGAAAATCTCACAATTGGCAGAAATGATTGCAAATTCTGAAAATATTGTCTTTCTGGGCGGTGCGGGAGTATCGACTGAGAGCGGTATTCCTGATTTTCGCAGCGGTCATGGCATATATAATCAGGACAGCGGAGTTTCTTTTCGGCCTGTTGACATTATCAGCCATTCGTTTTTTGTTGAGCACCCGGATGAATTCTATGATTTCTACAAACGCAAACTTTGTTATCCGCAGGCTAAGCCCAATAAAGCACACAAAGCTTTATGCCGGCTTGAAAAGCAGGGTAAGCTGAAAGCTATTATCACACAGAACATTGACAATCTTCACCAGTTGGCCGGGAGCAAGGTTACCATTGAGCTTCATGGATCCGTTCACCGCAATTACTGCATGTCCTGCAAGGAACCCTATTCCCTTGAATATGTCCTTGCGAGCGAAGGCGTCCCGAAATGCGAAAAATGCGGTGGAATCATCCGGCCGGATGTCGTGCTGTACGAAGAACATCTTGATCATAATAATATTGATAACTCCATTGCTGCTATTGAAAAGGCAGATCTTCTGATTATTGGCGGTACTTCGCTGACGGTTTATCCTGCTGCCACTTTTGCCCAGTTTCTTCCGCACGACCGTGTAGTTATCATTAATAAGAGCTCAACATATCTGGATCTGCAGGCTATGCTCACGATTCATGACAGTATCGGAGCTGTTTTGGATGAGGCTGTTCCCAGACGGGCAAAGACAGGAAGCAATGGGGTGCAATTATTATCCCAGGCTAAATCCAACAAGGCCGTACCTGTAAAACGACCGGATGACAAGCTTACCGATCCGGGCAACAAGAATCATCCTCAGGACAGGCGTATGGTTCAAAATCACGACCCTGATAAATCAGCGAATTGAATATGGTACAGTTCTGAATAAGGGCCTTTTCGTTTTAACAGGTCATCATGGGTTCCTCGTTCTGCAATTCCGTTTTCATTTAGATAGATTATCTCATCAGCATTTCGTATTGTAGAAAGACGATGTGCTATTACTATGCATGTACGGCCTTTTGACAGGCGTTCAAGCGCATGCTGTATCCGCTGCTCGGTCTGCGTGTCGAGTGCCGAGGTTGCTTCGTCCAGAAGCAGCACAGGCGGATTCTTGAGAAAAACACGAGCGATGGAAATGCGCTGTTTCTGCCCTCCTGATAAGAGAAGACCACGTTCGCCGACATATGTGTTATAACCTTCGGGCAGGCTTCTGACAAACTCATCAAGTTCGGCGGATTTTGCTGCCTGCATGACTTCTTCGTCGGTAGCGTTCAGATTACCATACCGGATATTTCCCATGATTGATGTCGCAAATAAAAAAACATCCTGCTGGACAATTCCTATGTTTTTTCTGAGACTGCGGATTTCTATGTCGCGGATGTCCATTCCATCCAGTCGGATTTCACCGGCCTGGACTTCGTAAAAACGGGGGATCAGATGGCACAGCGTTGTTTTACCGCCACCGGATGGACCCACAACAGCAATCGTTTTTCCGGCAGGTATCAGCAGATTAATGTCCGAAAGGACTTTGTCTGCCGTTTCTTCATTACTGTATGAGAAAGTTACATGGTTAAATGATACTTCGCCTTTGACGTCGGTAAGGGTAATCGCATCCTTGCGGTTAATAATGTCCGGCTCTTCTTTCATCAGTTCAACAAACCGGGAGAATCCGGCCATTCCCGACTGATACAGTTCCGTAAAATTTGTGAGCTTGCGGATGGGTGTTAAAAACGCAGAAATGTACATGGTAAACGCTACCAGGTCGATAACTGTCATGCGGTCCTGCATAATTAGATATCCGCCGAAGCCGATCGAAATAAGGCTCAGCATACAGATCATAAATTCCATTCCGGAAAGAAACAGTGCCATTACACGGTAGAAGCCGGCTCTCGCCGATTTAAAAAGAAGGCTGCCGTGCATGAATTTATCCGATTCATAATCTTCGTTGGCGAATGCCTTGGCAACGCGGGCCCCTGAAATGCTGGATTCTATATCTTCGTTTATCGAAGCAGTGCTTTTCTTGAGATGTTTAGCTGCAGCTGACATTTTGTTTCTCAGAAAAATTGTAAACAAAAGAAGAACCGGCAATGAAATAATTAAAACCAGGGCAAGCTGAACGTTAATCAAAAGAAGAGCAGCAAATGAACCGATCAATGTTATGACAGAAATGAAGAGGTCTTCCGGACCATGATGGGACAACTCGGTAATATCAAAAAGATCCGTCAGGATCCGGCTCATCAGGTTGCCGGTTCTGCGGTTGTCATAAAATGAAAAGGATAATTTCTGAAGATGCGAAAACAAGTCCCTGCGCATCAGCATTTCGATGTTGGCCCCCATGATATGTCCCCAGTAATTGACGATATACTGCATGAATGCACGAAGTATAAAGGCGGCAAAAATTCCTGCAACCACTGAAAAGAATACCCGGTAGTTTTTATCCGGCAGATAGATCTGCAGTGCGTACCGGGATATCATGGGGAAACTCAAATCAATACCCGCAATGAGAAACGCGCAGATCATATCAAGTAGGAATAATTTGCGGTTTGGACGATAGTAAGCTGTAAATAATGAGAAAGTGCTTTTCTTTTGGAAATCACTCTCGGATACTGTCATATTCATATGTAATCCGCCTTTTATAATTCTGATAGATTTTCCGTACCTTTCCATTCTATCCATTTTGCCGCTGAAATGCCATGAAAGTTATCCCTTGTGTGATAGAATCATATACGTATTCTATTAGTAACACAGGAGGAACGAGTGTGGAAGATATCAGGATCAGGGACAGGGATCAGCTCTTTGCTGAAAGAAAGAAAGAATTGTCTGATAAACTTACAGCAAAAACGGCAATTTCCAATATCTACAGTAATGTTCGTATGGTCTTGTTTCTTTGTTCATTTCTTTTTGCAGGCATATTATGGTTTTTCAAGCTTCCGTTATATGCTGCAGCCACATTTTGCACCCTGGCTGCAGCATTCATTGTTGTCGTGGTTATCCATTCCAAATATAAGAAAGAAATTACTCTCCTCGAGGCGCTCCGTTCAATCCATGAGGAGTACCAGGCAAGAATTGAACATCGGTTTGAACTGCTTCCTGATGCAGGCGAGGATTTTCGTGACAGAAGTCATGATTTCTCCGATGACCTGGATTTATTCGGGGAGCGATCCCTTTTTCATCTGATCACAATTGCCCAGACATGGTTTGGAAGGAAAGCGCTCTCAGAATATCTTGTGTCGGCCGAAAAAGAGGACAAATCTGTCAAGGAAATTCTTATGAGGCAGCTGGCAGTTCGTGAATTGTCGGGAAATATTTCTCTCCTTCAGGAATTTCAGGCAGCCGGCCGACTTTCCCGGCAGAGTGCGGAGGATCCAAGAAAATTGCTGGAATATGCAAAGCAGAAGGAAGGGGAGAAGCCTCTTGTTTCTTTTGCTTTCTGCGTCTTATCGGCTTCTGTTACAATTACCTTTGCCGTGGCTGCATCTCTGTATGCGTTCGGTGTTGTAACATATATTTATCCTGCAGCAGCTGCAGTTGTGCAGCTATTGCTGGTTGCACTGAACTATCAGAAGTTCAAGCCGGTTTTTGCTTCGGTGGAAGATTTCTATTATGAACTTGCTGCTTATGCGGAGTTGTTTGAAGATCTGGAAAATGCAGCGGTATCATCGGAAATCCTGGTTGAAAATAGAAATGTACTTTTAAGTACGGATCAGGATAAATCTTCGTCGGCTTCGGCGAGGGTAAGAAAACTGCATAAAATATGTTTGTTTATGCAGGCAAGAAGTCAGCCTATTTTATTTTTTCTTTTGAATGTGCTTTTTCTGTATGATAACTACTGCATCTATTTTCTTGAAAAATGGAAGAAAAAATCCGGCAGTCAACTTGAATCATACATGCATGCCCTCGGAACCTGGGAAGCACTTGCAAGTCTGTCTACTCTCACATTTATATATCCGGAGTGCTCATTTCCTGAATTCAGGGAAGAAGGCAAATCAAAGTCTTCACAGGCGTTTTTTGTCGCGATGAAAATGGGGCACCCGCTTATTCCGGTTGCCCGCCAAATCCGGAATGATTTCTCACTGCCGGGCGGAATTGCACTGATTACAGGTTCCAACATGTCCGGTAAGACAACACTTCTTCGAACGGTGGGTATTAACGCCGTTCTCGCTTACGCAGGAACAATCTGCTGCAGTGACTCTGCAGAATTAGGGATGATGCAGATTGGTTCCTCGATGCGTATAGCAGATAATCTTGCTGAAGGATTATCAACGTTTTATACCGAGCTTCTTCGTATTGAAAAAATAATTAAAAAAGGAAGGGCAGAAGAGCCCTTGTTATTTTTGATTGATGAAATATTCAGGGGCACAAATTCCCGCGACAGAACGGACGGAGCTAAAATAGTTTTAAAGAATCTGTCCAGGAGCTGGATCATAGGCATAATGTCCACACATGATTATGAATTATGTTCGCTTGATTTTCAAAGCGATGTTGATATTACGAATTATCATTTTTCGGAATCTTATGATGATGAAGGAATACATTTTGACTATCGTCTTACCCCCGGGGTATCTGTGTCTGCAAATGCAAGATATCTGATGAGGATGATTGGGATTGAATAATTGGAATCTTCCGTGCAACTTAACACGTATGCAATAAAAATGCGGTAAAAAAATCAAAATCATGCAAAATAGCCTTGCAATATGCTGAAAACATATATAAAATGAAATGCAAGCGATTACAGCTTGCAAAATGCTTGCAAAATAATATATACACTTGCAGAATATTTTCTGATAAAGTTCATTTGCTCAGACAAATGGAATGTTTTGCACAAAAGGTCAGGGGGCCTATCGAATGTATTCTTTTATTCAGCAGACTCATTTCTTCGGCAATTCAAATCCACAGGTGCTTGCTCAGGAATATGGCACTCCCCTATATGTCTATAATGAGGGAATTCTACGGGACAGAATGCAAAAAATGGCACACCTGATCTCGTACCCCGGTTTTACTGCAAATTATTCGATTAAAACGAACTCAAACTTATCTATTCTTAAGATAGCGCTTGACGAGGGACTCAATGCTGATGCCATGTCTCCCGGAGAGATTTTCCTTCTCCTTAAGGCAGGATTTCCTAAAGAGCGAATTTTTTACGTATCCAATAACGTCTCCGCGGCGGAACTTCAATATGCAGTTGATCAGGGTGTTGTGATCAGCCTTGACAGTCTTTCCCAATTGGAACTCTTTGGTAAAATTAACAGGGGCGGACGCTGTGCGGTCCGCTTGAATCCGGGATATGGCGCAGGTCACCATGAGAAGGTAATTACAGCCGGGAAGAAGACGAAATTTGCAATATCCGAATCGGATGTTCCTGAAATTTTTAGAATTGCGGCAAAGTATGATTTGAAAATTATCGGTATAAACCAGCATATAGGATCATTATTTATGGACGGTACGCCTTTCATGCTTGCAGTTGAACAATTCTTAAAGATTGCCATGCGATTTGACAACCTTGAATTTGTTGATTTCGGAGGCGGATTTGGAATTCCTTATCATAAGCTTTCGGGTGAACAGGAATTTGATATTACGGCATTTGGAACGGCACTTGAAAAAGTTGTGGAAGACTGGTCTGCACGCTACGGGAAAAGGGTCGTATTTAAGTCCGAACCGGGACGGTATATTGCAGCAGAAGGCGGAGTCCTTCTGGGGACCGTGAACGCACAGAAGAACAACAGCGGCGTGAAATATATCGGAACGGATGCCGGTATGAATGTACTGATTCGTCCTGCCATGTACAATTCATGGCATGACATAGAAGTATACCGCAATGGGACACTGGTTGATGACAGTCACAAAACGGAAAAAGTTACCGTCGTCGGCAATATCTGCGAAAGCGGCGACATTCTGGCAAAAGAGCGCGAACTTCCTGAGATTTCTGAGAATGATGTACTTTGTGTCCTTGATGCCGGGGCATATGGATATTCAATGTGTTCTAACTATAATAGCCGCCTGCGGCCTGCAGAAGTTCTGATCGGTCTTGACGGAGAACCCAGGCTGATAAGAAGAAGGGATACGCTTGAAGACCTGCTGTCGAATTTTCCGAGAGGATGAGTCTGAATCATTTAGCAATATATATGTGAACCTTATTAGGTTGTGTTATTATTCGTCACAATTCTTCTGTGCGTTTCAATTTTGCTGTGTTATTATTAATCCATGCCTTGTAAAGACTTGATTTGTAAGGTAATATTTAATTACATTTATGAACAAATTGAGAACAAGAAGGGCGAACATGACTAATAAGTGGATAGTCCCGTTGGAACAGATTCAAGTCATATTGCTGGATTATTCTTCACTGTTTGAGGTCGGGCATTCACCCGTCTTTAAAAGCCTTTCAAATATCATTCTTGAACGGCGTATTCAAATTGTCCTCTGTGATTCTTTTAATTACTTTCATTCCTGTGTTTTTCGTGCGATGAACTTGAATGAGAAGACATTTCTCATTCAAGTTGAAGAATTCCTGGACATGATGTCGAGGGAGAAACTCCTTATTGCGGATTCCTCAGCCGTGTCGATATTTTCGCTCCTGCCAAAGTACAGCAAGAGAAAAGATGCGTGCCTTTTTACATCCATCCATTCTTCGGTTTTTAATCAAATCAGACAGGTAAAGCCTGATGCTGATTATTCAATTTGCGTATTTGACAAGGATGAATTTGAATTTTTCAGGGAACTTCCAGTTTTTTTCCAAACAAGGGAACCGTATTATGTGAGTCCGGTTGCTTCTTCCTCAGATTATCTTGATGTTGCGATTTATGTAAATATCGGTGATAACGTATATATTGATAATGGTGAAAGCGTTTTACTTTCCGAGAAGATCAGTACCGGTTCAGAAGGCCTTGTATTTAGAACACAGGACCCGAAGATGGTTGCCAAAATATACCACAGGGGAGTTATGACGGCACTGCGTTGGATGAAGCTGACCCGTATGACTAAAATGGGGCCACTTGCAAAAGGTATTTGCTGGCCGACATCACTGCTTTATAATCAAAACCATGAACCTGTTGGCTACCTCATGCCCGTTGGGGAAGGATATACGCTTGGGTCTGTTTTTGACGGACAGGATGCCATTATGGAGCGCTTCCCGGATTGGGACAGAAACAGTATGGCACAGGCAGCATGTCAAATATTCGAGAAAATCATATACCTGCATCTGCACGGGATTCTTATCGGCGATATCCAACTCAAAAACATTATGATCAAGAGTCCCCGGGAAGTATATTTAATTGATATGGACAGTGTTCAGTTGGAGGATCTTCCGTGTCCTGTAGGTACCGAGGAATTTACACCGCCGGAGTTGTGGGACCGTTCGTTTTCAACCTTCCTGAGAAACTCACTTCATGAGGATTATTCCTGCGGAATCCTGGCATTTTCCCTTTTGTTCTGTGGTCAGCATCCGTATAATCAACGCCTTGGCCATGAAACACTCAGGGAAGAGATTGTTTCCCTTTCTTTTCCATATAAAACAGATCTTTCGGATAATTCCGGAATTCCACTGGGCGGATATGACAAAATCTGGCAGGCAATACCGGCGGAACTGCGTACAATGTTCTGCTGCGCATTTGCAGAGGGAAAGCGGTATCAGACGGTTGAGTGGTACGCAGCCATTGATTCATATAAGGACCAACTAAGTTCAAAATCATTTCAGGATCCTCAGGCATACTTTCTATTTCCATATACAGATCATGTCGTGGTTAAACTGAATGAAGATAAACCTGCATTCAAACGATCCATCCGTGAATCAATCATTCATGTTCCTGACAGTACCGACAAAGGGCGTTTTACAACGGACCGTGTGATGTATAATGGAAGATCAACAGGGATTGCATTTGTTAATCAGGAGAAGCTTACAGAATTGGAACTTGAAAAAATGAAAAAAACTTCTTCAGATAATAAACCGCCTTATCCTGCTGCAATAACTAATCAAACCAACTGCAAATCCACAACTTCATCATTAAACACTTCGGACCGCAGCAAACCTGTAAATTCATCGACACAACAGCTATATCCTGTCAAACAGAAAACGTCAAAGAAAAAATCTGTAAAAGGTTCATACCGCAATGGGAAGCAATTTACTACTATCCTGATTTTGTTCATCCTTGTGATTGTAGTTTTGGGAGCCCTGATTTTCATTACAAAATTATTGTAGATTTTGAGCTGCTGTTAAAATACATTTGAATGAAGGAGTATGAAATGAGTAAAAATACGCAGAACTTCAAAGAAGCCGATTTCAGTAAAAGCACGAGAAGACGTCTGCCTATATGCTTTTGCCTTGATGTGAGCGGTTCCATGTCAGGAAACCCTATTAAAGAACTAAATGAAGGATTGCAAAGTTTTTTCTCTTCCATGCGGGAGAATGAAGAAACGCGTTCTTCCGCAGATATTTGTGTTGTTACCTTCGGAGGTACTGTTGATATCGTTTTGCCGTTCGGTAAGCTGTCCACACAGATATCAATTCCATATATTGGTGCCACAACCAGTTTAACGCCGATCGGGGAAGGGATTCTTACATCTTTGGAACTTCTTTCCGAACGTAAGGACGGCTATAAGAATCTTGGAATAAAATACTATCAGCCATGGCTTGTCGTTATAACGGACGGGGCCCCTCAGGGCGAAGAAGCTATGGAAAATATGGAACGGGCGATTATGGCAGTATGCAACCTTGAATCCCACGAAAGGATTGTTGTGTTTAATATTGGTGTTGGAAACACTGTTGACTATGCCCTGCTTAAGCGCCTGTCAAATAAACGCGCTGAACCGATCAGCATATCATCCGCACAGTTCTCCAAACTGTTTGAATTCCTTGGATCGAGCAGTTCATCCATTATTTCAGGCGGAATGAGGGAAGATGCATTGTATGATTTTTCCGGCAGACAACAGGGGAAATCCGTTGCCCTTGATGATTTCTTCAAATATCTTGAGGACAATTCATGATGCTGAATCAGAATATTCAGATAACAAATCTTTCCCTGACAGGAAGGAAGCATCGGGACAAGGGAAATCCTTGCGAAGATTCCTCACTTTCAGTAAATCAGGACGGGGTCTACGCTGTCTGTCTTTCTGACGGAGCGGGTGCGAGCCAATACACTCATGCTGACCTTGGGTCAAAGTGCGTAGTCCAGACAATATGCAGTTTGATGGTACGTCATTTTGACGCATTTTTCTTTGAACTTCATGAATCTGTAGTACGAAGTGTTTTAGTAGCGGCTGTACAGGCTGAGCTTACCATTATGGCGGATGAGCTTTCGCTGAAAGATATGGACAGCCTTTCCGCAACGATGTTGTTTTGTGCAGTCAAGGACACACGTATGATCTGCGGTCATATTGGTGACGGAGTAATCGCAAGGGTAACCGGTTCCGGACTACAGCCGATATTTCTTCCCCAGAATGGTGAGGATGCCTCCAGCACAATTTTTATGACGCTGCCTGATGCACAGGATTACCTTCGCATATTACGTACGACAATTGATGATACGCACGCTGTCGTACTGATGACCGACGGCATTTCGGATATGGTATATGACGGTACCAAGCTGCTGTTGATGCCTGTCGTTGCACGTTTGGCGGAACTGGGGGCACTTCCGAAAGAAGAGGGAGAAATACAGCTGACACAGACAATAAGAAGTTTTATAGTCGACGCCAGTCCGTTGTCTGATGATGCAAGTATCGGGATATTATATATCGGTGATACGACAAAGCCGGATCTGAACAAGCTTCTTTCAGATAAGGAGAATTGTATTCGAAAGACAGGCGATGAAATGCGGACCGTGCAGAAAGAAATACTTCCCCGTGTTCGAGTAGCCCAAACAATCATTTCGCAAAACAATACGAAATTGAAAGAGAGAGTGACAGATGTTCCGGTAAGCAAATCAATGGGAGAAAATGACAGCACAGAAAATATTCCGGAAGGTCCCCCAACCGAGGGAACGGCCTTTGGGGAGGAGCCAAACAGAAAAGGGACGGAATCTGCAGATATGACTTCCTCAAGGAAATATTTCAGAGGATGGTGGATCGCATTATTTGCAGTCGGTTTGTTTGTTTTTTTGTTATTACTGGCGTTTATTTTTTATAGATACATTTTTTAGATGGAGGACACATGGATAAGAAGAAGAGAAGATACGAGATACAATCGCGGGTTCGTGTTCCTGATTATGATGATATAAGGAAGGCGGCATCCGATTTTTCTGAAGCTCCGGAAGAACAGAAAAACGATTTTGTAACGCGTAACACCAAGCACTTTATTTCTACGGATGACAGTAAAAACCTGAATCCGAAGCTTACGGACATTAAAAAGGAAATGGTCCAGCTTGCTATGGCTGTGGCCAGCGAGGAAAAAGCAGAGCAGAAGAAATTGGATCATGATAATGAGGCCGTTTCGGAGCCGGATGCAGAACCGAAAAACTAGACAGAATATCAGCCCTGGGATTTGACGGCAGCACTCAGCATTTTCCCGGCAATAGGAGCTGCAATCGTACCGCCTGCACCGCCTTCTTCCACAATTACGGCTATGGCATATGGCATATTGTCTTCAACAATATATGCAACACACAGGGCGTTGTTTTTTTGCCCTTCCACTTGTACGGTTCCTGTTTTTGCAGCAATGGTATACCCGCTGATTGAAGCCGAAGTCCCTGTACCGCTGACAGCAACTCCAATCATAAGCTTTTCCAGCACAGCAGCAGTTGCTGCATTCATTATTGTTTTCTCCGGAACTGCATTAAGCTTCATATAGTTTTCTCCGGCAGGTGTTGTAATGTGATCAATAATATGGGCCTTTTGCATGATTCCGTCGTTTGCAATTGCACCGACGATCATAGCCATCTGTAAAGGTGTTGTATAGAGAGTACTGTCGGATACCGGCTGGCCGATAGAAATCCATGAAAGTGTGGAAATATTGTCGGGAACTTCGATTTTTCCGGGAAGTACAGATAGGCGATCAAGTGAAAACGAATACCCATAGCCCATAACCCCGGCTGTTTTGACCAGCATATCCCGTCCAACTGTAACACCTACCTGTCCGAAAAAAACGTTGCAGGATCGTGAAAATGCTGATGTTAAATCAACTGGGCCATGACCGTCCCCTGAAGACTCGCTGGCTCCAAAAGGATCAACTGTTGATTGCTTTTTACAGTCGACCTGGATAGTGGGATCATAAACCGGCGAAGTGAGGAAAGCTGTGGTCGTGATAATTTTAAATGTGGATCCCGGTGCATATTTGCCGGACAGAGCCCTGTTAAAAAGCACTGTACTGTCCTGCTCAATGTCTTTATATGCGATTACGGATTCGGGGCTCGTGCTGGGTGAACTGACGGCTGCAAGAACTGCTCCTGTTTTATAGTTCAGAATAACAATGGATCCTTTACGGCCGTCAAGAAGATCATATGCCTTTTTCGAAAGTTCCCCGTCAAGCGTTAATGTAATATCATCGCCGGCCAGTCCTTTGCCCATAACGTCCAAATAGAATTGACGCAGTACATTTCTGTCGTTTCCAAGGAGTATTCCCTGATATGTCGACTCAATTGTATTTCCGATGTTGTGGGTATAATCGCCGACAATATGAAGTACAGCTTTTGCAATCATTGGATCCTCGCTGTACAGACGCTGCCCGTCCTTGCTCTGCGCCAGGACGAGTCCATTAATGTCAAATATACTTCCAGCCTGAGCATAACGGGTTTTCAGGGCTTCCTTGTTTTCACCTGCAGCTACAAACAATTCGTTTTTGCTTCGGTACTGCTGAAAAGACAGTCCTATCAGAAGTGCAACGGATATTATGACAAACAGAAGAAGGACAATTTTCAAATTTCTCATCAGCATTTTCATAATTGGTTTCCCCCTTTTTCACGACGTGCCGACAGGCCGATAAGGATGGAAAACAGAATCACGATAGTAAGGACCGAACTGCCTCCTCTTGCTATCAGGGGAAGAGTAGCTCCCGTAAGCGGTAAAAGTCCCGTTGTGCCGGAGATCACGATAGCTGCCTCAAAAAATGCCAGTGTTCCGATTCCGAAAGCCAGACTCGAAGAATATCCGTCGTGGGATGCGACAGTGATTTTGGCAGCACGCAGCCAGACAACTATAAACAGAATGACAATACACAAACCGGTCAGAAGGCCCAGTTCTTCACAGACGATCGAAAAAATCATATCTGAATTTGCAAGAGGTATACCTCCCGGGCTTCCGTTTCCGAGTCCGCGGCCAAAAAGCCCGCCTCGTGCAATTGCCTGCAGCCCATATACAATCTGCCTGTTATTATCATTGACCTCTGTCCACAAGGTTGACCATCCGAGAAGACGTCTCTGGACATGGGGAAAGATGGCAAAAGCGAGGGTGCCCATAACAGAACCTGATAAAAGAATGAGAAATGTCGTTACATACTCTGAAGTCATGACAACGTACACAAGAAGTGTAGTCGGAAGAAGTATCATGGCGGATCCCAGATCAGGAAGCAGCATGATAAGAAGAAAGACCAGTGCAGCCCACCCGGCAAACACCAGCTGGTTACGGCGTGACGTCCTGGTTTTGAAAAAGCTTGCCAATACGATCAAATATGTAATTTTGGCAAATTCCGTCAGCTGTATTGACATGCCCCCGATTTTGATCCAAAGAGTGGCTCCATGCGAATCCATACCGTTTCCGAGTATCAGCGTTGCGATAAGCAGCATAGGTGTAATGACCGCGCAAAGGATTCCGATGCGCTCCAGTAAATGCGTTCTTGCCACCAAAACAACGATAATCGGTAAAAGGATATATGCAAACAGTAAAGAGAGTCCCTGTGAATTGAGGTTTCCGATCAGTTCATCGGGTGATTTGTCGGAGGCCGTGTTGGCAACGAGCTCCAGGCGAACCTGGAACAGCATTCCCAGAACAGAAAGCTGCGTCAGAATCAGCAGTAATACTTTATCTATGTTTTTCAGAATAAGAGGGAGGACCAAATAGTACAGATTGGACAGCCCCCAAAAAACAAGAAAGGCAATTGAAACGATCTTAAGTGCTTTTGTCTGGTCGGCCGGTATGAATTTGAGCAACAGGGCTGCACTGATTATTGTGAATAAATTAACAGAGAGGAAAGCGCCAAGAAGACGGGGCTTTGATTTATCCGTGGGGTATAGTGGGATATTCGAGTAATCCTCATAATTGAGCTGAGCTTCATCAGCGGTTTCACGCTCATTAATAAAGACCACGCTTGTTTCGCCGATTCCGATGATATCTTTGTTCTCTAATGGAATCGTATGCTGGATTTCAACTCCGTTTACGTAAACCGGGGTTTTAACGGATACGGCCCGTACAAACCAGTCACCGTCAAAAAAATAAATGATTGCGTGACGTTTGGCAATCAGCCTGCTCTTCATACGGATATCACATGATGAGGAAGTACCGATACAGGTTGTATGGTGTAAGGGAAGACTCATGCTTTCACTTGTTGACGTTGTCGGATCAGATGCCATGAGAAAAAATCCTCTTGACGGCAAAACACTGTATTTCATGTTCCAACGCAGTTCAGAAATGGAATGGGATATAAGAAGCCACACGAACAGAACAATCAAGATAACAAGTAAATACCTGACCAGATAGGATAATTCAAAAACATCCATGATTTCACCTATTCAAAAAACAAAAAACGAGAAATAGATACAGAGCGCAAATGACGATATGTATCAGCGAGATTCGTATAGTGACCTGCGGATTACTCCAGCCAATCTTCTTGCGGAGATGGTCATGAAACGGAGTTGTCGTTTTTTTGAGGATACTGATGTGTAGGAAGCGCTTCAAAGATATTTTTATGATTCCGGCACCGCCGTCCAATATGAAAACGAGACATAAAATTATATATGCAAAGGGTTGGCGGGTATGCATGATGCTGATGGCCAAAAAGACACCCAGGGCCCTGGATCCGGCATCCCCCATAAGAAGCTGGCTTGGATTTGTATTATACCAGAGATATGCCAGAAGGACAGCGATCATGATAATGACGGATCCCGACCACATATCTGTCGTTCCGAGCATTTGCGTCAAAACCAGCATGGATATCAGAGAGATAATTGTAAGGGAAGAGGAAAGCCCGTCAACACCATCCGTACAGTTTGTGACGTTGATGGCAACCCAGACAAGAACCGTGCCAAGAATAAGATATACAAAAAAGGGAAGTGTTATAAGTTGCCCAATAAACGGAATAATAATCTCCCGGCTTGAGAAAACTGCATAAGTGAGAGTGGTTAAAAAAGAGATCAGAAGATCCACAAGACCTTTTCTATATTCACTCCAGGGCGATTTTGAACCGTCGTCGAGATACCCTGCAATCATCGCAGCTTCTATCAGCAAATAATAAAAGATACTGTCCCAACGAATCGGAATGAAAAGAATCGATGTTACTGCAAAAACAGTTATAAAAAGAAAACCTGCCCCGGTCGGTTTACCTTTACTGTGCCCGCCTTCTACTGCATAGGCCCGTCCATGGTCAATGGGCAAAAGAAAGGCAAGTCGTTTTAATACGACAAAGGTAAGTAATAATGCAAAAAATGCTCCCCCGCAGGCGAGAATCACAGAAAAACTATTACTATTATTTAAAAGACTTAACAAAGGCACAGCCTCCTGTCAAATGGTTTGCATACATGGGCATGCGAAAAAACTCACTGATATCATATCATAAATTGACGCGAACGCTAGTAGATGATACAGTGACAAGGCACATATAACCGCTTCAAAGTCAGCAAAATGACTTCGAATACGGCAGAATGCGTAAGATTTCCGCGGAGGCAAATTGAATGGATTTTAAATCTGAGGTTGCACAATTACTGTCCAATACAACCGGTCTTGATATAGGAGCGGTTTTTTCCGCCATAGAAATTCCGCCGCAGCGCGAGCTCGGAGACTATGCTTTTCCCTGTTTTATTTTATCAAAGACTCTTCGGAAAGCACCGCCGGTGATTGCCCGGGAACTTGCTGAAGACCCCCGTCTTTCTGCAAAATGGATTGAGAAGATTCAGTCAACAGGCGGATATGTCAACTTTTTTGTAAATCACGGGGAATTTGCAAAAGTAATACTTACGGATTTATTGACAAAGGGTGATGATTACGGTACATCGGATGAAGGCGAAGGCAGAACGGTAATCGTGGAATATTCTTCTCCGAATATTGCCAAACCATTTCATGTCGGACATGCGTTCACCACGGTTATCGGCCATTCACTTTCCAGGATTTATGAGAAGCTGGGATACAAAGTCGTCCGCATGAATCATCTGGGTGACTATGGTACGCAATTCGGAAAACTCGTAACTGCCTTCCGGTTGTGGGGTGATGAGGAAGCCTTAAGGACAGTGCCTATAAAGGAACTCCTGAGAATCTATGTCAAGTTTCATGAGGAAGAAAAGCTCCACCCGGAACTGACCCGGGATGCAAGGGACAATTTCAGGAGGCTTGAGTCAGGTGCAGCTGAGGAGACCGCTCTGTGGTCTGCATTCCGCGAGTTGTCACTTAAGGAATTTGCAGTTATTTATGACCGGATGGGCGTGCAGTTTGATAACTATAACGGTGAGAGCTTTTACAGTGACAGAATACCGGCTGTCGTCGATATGCTTACCGAAAAAGGCCTTCTTGTTGAAAGTGAGGGAGCCAAAGTTGTCATGCTTGACGAATATAAGGTTCCGCCGTGCATCATTCTCAAATCGGACGGCACGACAATCTATGCATCCAGAGATATTGCCTCTGTCCTTTATCGATGGGATACATACCATTTCTATAAGAATATTTATGTCGTCGGTTCTCCGCAGGCACTGCACTTCAAACAGGTATTTTCAGTAATTGACAAGGCGGGGTATGACTGTGCGAAGGACTGCATCCATGTAGGATTCGGGCTTGTTAAATTTGCTGACATGAAGTTCTCAACGCGTGAAGGTAATATCGTTGTTCTCGAAGACCTTCTCAATGAAAGTATTGCCAAGACATATGAGATTATTAAAGCGAATGCACTGACCCGGAGCACAGTTATCTCCGAGGAAGAGATCAGGGATATTTCCGTTAAGGTCGGTATAGGTTCTGTAATATATACTTATGTAAAATCAGGAAGAGAGCGCGATATTATCTTCTCCTGGGAAGAGATGCTTGATTTCGAGGGGGACACTGCCGCATATCTAATCTATACATATGCGAGAACGCGTTCCATACTGCGGAAAGCAACGGAACAGGAAATTCTTCCTGCATCGGCCGGCGATAAAGCCTTGTCTTTACTCATAATGGATGATGAATATGAAGTAATCCGTTTACTTGGTGATTTTCCGGATGCTGTCAGAAAAGCACAGAACAGCAACGAGCCATTTATGGTTGCACGTCAGACAAGCCAGATTGCCAGGGCCTTTAACCGTTTCTACAACAATTCATCCATCCTGTCAGGAACGGATGAGTTACAGAGGCGTGCGCGGCTTGCACTTTGTGAAGCGGTATGCACAACTATCTCCATAGGGACAAATCTTCTTGGCATTTCTGTTGTTGAACGCATGTGAAAGTAACCGAAGCTGAAAGGACGTGTACATATATGGATATGCCTGATTTCCAGGAACTGTCATATGAAAGACCTTCCCTTGATTCTTTTCGGGAGTGTGTGCTGCGTGTGCGCCTTCGTATTATGACAGCCCACACTACTTCCGTCATTGAATCGGCGCTTGCAGAATTCCAGAAGGAACTGAGCCGGTTTGAGACAAGTGCAGCTTTATGCCATATTTGCCATGACCTTGACACAAAGAATGCATTCTTTTTGGAAGAAACAATCTTTTATGAAGAGGCGGAAGCAGTTGTTTCAGAATTGTCTTCAGGTTTATATTCAATTCTCCTGGGTTCAACGATTTCGGATGAAATGAAGGAACACCTTGGACCGATGATTTTCCGAAAGGCACAAAACCGGAAAGAGACGATCTCCGGTGAGATTGTCCCGGATCTTGCAGCGGAAGCATCCCTTGAAAATGAATACAGCCAGATATTATCTGAATCGATCATTCAATTTGACGGCAATGAATACTCTCTGTCCATGATGGAACCTTTCCTGGAATCCACGGACCGGGACACCAGGAAGAGATCCCATCAGGCCGTATCGGATTATTATGCTTCGCAGAAAGAACAATTTGACAGGATTTTCGATAAAATGGTCTCCCTGAGGACAGGCATGGCCCATAAGCTTTCTTACCCCGATTTTGTATCCCTTGGATATAAGAGAATGGAGCGGTATGATTACACCCCTGAAATGGTCGGGAAATTCCGCGATTTTATCGTCAAATATATCGTTCCCGTGACTGTTGAAATCAGGCGTCTCCAAAAAGAACGCCTCAGTGTCGAGGAACTGAAGTATTATGATCTTCCAAACCTTTTTGCTGCCGGGAACCCGAAGCCAACCATTCAGATCGATGAACTCCCGGATGCAGCATCCCTGATGTTCCGGAAAATGTTTGAAAAAGACCCGAGCTTTTTTGACGTCCTGCAGGCACACGGTTTCACGGATCTCGAAGCGCGAAAAGCCAAGTCAACAGGCGGATACTGTGAAACCCTGATTGATTATGGAATCCCGTTTATCTTTATGAACGCCAATGGTTTAGCGGATGATGTTTCCACGCTGGTTCATGAGTCAGGCCATGCCTATGCAGCAATCAGAAGTGTTGACAGCTCCCCCTTTATTGAATGCCTTTCCCCGACACTGGAGACGTGCGAAATACATTCGACGGCCATGGAATATCTTTCCTATCCATTTCTTGAATTATTCTTCGGGGATAATGCTGAAGCTTACCGGCAGCTCCACATGACGCAGGCATTACTGTTTCTGCCTTACGGGTGCATGGTTGACGAGTTCCAGCATTGTATTTATGAAAATCCCGGCCTTTCCAGTGAGGAGCGCCATAATGTGTGGCACTTGCTTGAGCAGAAATACCAGCCGTTCATTGATTATGACGGAATCGAATTTTATGAAAAGGGCGGTGCATGGCAGAAAAAGAGCCATATATTTGAAAGTCCTTTTTATTATATTGATTACTGCCTTGCCCAGGTAGTCGCCCTGCAGATTTGGGATATGTCACGCACCAACCCCCAAAAGGCCCTTCGTGTTTATGATCATCTCTGTATGGAGGGCGGCAACGGAACTTTTCTGGAACTGCTTGAAAAAGCGGGGCTTTCTTCCCCGTTCAGTAAGGATGTTTTAAAGCGGGTCGCATATCGTTCCTGCGATTATTTGAACCTATGAAACTTCCCGAAGCGTTTATTAGACGCATGAATGAATATTTCCTGCTTCATCCTGAACAGAACAGTGAAGAATTTTATCGTAGTTTTGATCAGGAACCGCGCCGGGGTCTTCGATTCAACCGCCTCAAGGTTAAAGATGAAGATACTTTAAGACTCCTTGAGATGCTCGGCCAGAAGGCGAATCCTGTCCCATGGTGTCCTGACGGATACTATGTGTCGGAATTCTCCTCCGGAAAAGATGCTTTCTATCATGCAGGTGTATATTACATCCAGGAACCGAGCGCCATGCTTCCGGCGGAAATACTTGGTACGCTGCCAGGTGAAAAAGTGTTGGACCTGTGCGCGGCCCCCGGGGGGAAGGCAACAAGAATCGGAGCAGATCTCAAGGGAAGGGGACTTCTTGTTGCAAATGAAATCTCTGAAGAGCGGTCACGTGCCCTTCTCAGGAACATTGAACTTTTCGGCATAGAAAATGTTGTTATTACAAATGAGACTCCTCAGAAACTCGAAAAGCGTTTCGGGTCGTTTTTTGACCGCATCCTGATTGATGCACCGTGTTCCGGAGAAGGCATGTTTCGCCGTGACAGGAATGCTGTTAAGAGCTGGGAACGTTATGGACCGGCATCGTGTGAGGTCATGCAGCGGGAAATTCTCACATCGGCCCATGGTATGCTCGCCAATGGCGGTCATATTGTATATTCCACATGCACATTTGGTACAAGTGAAAACGAGGATATGATCGACTGGTTCCTTACAGAACACCCTGAATATGAGGTTGTTCCTCATCAGGACACAACAGGCGTATCCTTTTCGCACGGGAAATTATTTGAAGGATCCATGCGGATCTGGCCGCAGGGAGGTTTGGGAGACGGACATTTTTGCGTTCACCTGAAAAAGAACGGGGAACCTGCCGGATACGAAGCCCCTCAGATGGACCGTAAGGCAAGACGAAACGACAATTCAAAACTATATTCAAGCCGGACTGCAAAAGAATCATTCCTTGCATTTGCCAATGATTTACTGACCTCAGAAGCATATGGGGACTATTTTGAAAAAGTTAATAAACAGTTTGTACTTCAGGGAGAAAAATGCCATCTCATGCCTGTACCAGCTAACTTGTTTGACAATTTGAAAGTTGTGAAGATGGGTGCTTTTCCGGGAGAAGTACGTAATATGCAGAAGGGTTGGGTATTTGTTCCTTCCCATGCACTGGCCCTTGGACTTTCAGCCGTCCAATTGAAGGCAAATCATATTTTTTCACTTGCACGGGGGGATGAACGCCTGGCACGTTATCTCCATGGGGAGACGCTGATGCTTTTGCCTGAAGAGAGTATGCTGCTGTCTCAAAATGCATATATTCTTATTCTTGCGGATGATTTTCCCATCGGATGGGGTAAGAGCAACGGCAGTTCAATTAAGAATCTCTATCCTAAAGTCTGGCGGCTGCAATAAGGAGAATAAAATGGACGAATATGTGAAGGATATCCCTTTTGTTGTTGCAACAAAAAACAAGGATAAAATTCTTGAAATACGGGAAATCTTAAAAGACCTGCCGTTTCAGATCATTACAATGACAGAAGCCGGATGCGACGATGATATTGAAGAAGACGGGGAGACCTTCCGTGAAAATGCACTGAAAAAGGCAGTTAGTGTTCATAACAGGATCGGCGGCTTTGTTATGGCTGATGATTCAGGGCTTGCCATTGATGAACTCGGCGGTGCTCCCGGTATTTATTCTGCCCGCTTCCACGGGAAAGATTCCACATATCCGGAGAAGATCCAGGCTCTATGGGATCTTCTTTCAAATGTTCCGCTCGAGAAGCGGACCGCCCACTTTATATGTGCTATAGCCGTTGTTCTTCCCGATGGCAGTTCCTTTACAGTTCAGGAAAGTATGGACGGGATTTTGTATGATAAAATTCTCGGGGAAAATGGCTTCGGGTATGATCCTGTCTTCTATCTGCCCGAAAAGAAAGTGACCGCTGCACAGCTCACACCCGAAGAAAAACATGCTTTAAGCCATAGGGGAAAAGCTCTTCGTGCCATGCTTGCGCAACTTCGAGACAAATGGTATAGTTTCAGCTAGGCACAGTTGTTTTTCCGCGGCGGACACTTGCTCTTCGGACGGAGATCAGGTGTTTTTTTGTCCGGATGTTTAATGGAGGCAAAAAATGGCTCAGAGTAACGATTACTTTCTTGTTAAGGCATCTGTTTTGCCCGAAGTGTTTGTAAAAGTTATGGAAGTGAAACGACTCCTGAATTCCGGTAAATCCCGGTCCGTTAATGAGGCAGTTCAACGCGTTGGACTCTCACGAAGTGCCTACTATAAATATAAGGATGCTGTGATGCCCTTTTACGAGACAAGTAAGGGGAAACTGGTCACTCTGATCATAGCTGTTGAGAATTTCCCCGGGATTCTATCCGGAATCATTCAATGCGTTGCGTTTGCAAAGGGAAATATACTTACCATCAATCAAAATATCCCGATCAATGGTCTTGCGGATGTCTCTATTTCAATGGAGACGGACCTTATGGTTAAATCTATTGATTTACTTCTTGCTGATGTCGGTAAAATACCGGGCGTTCGATCCTGCAGGATTCTTGCCCGCGAATAATAGTCAGCTGCCAACAGTGATTTTTGGAGGTGTTCATATGGTATATGTTGCGATTTTAGGTTTTGGTGTAGTTGGGTCCGGTGTTGCTGAGGTAATGGCCATGAATGAGTTTCAGCTCGAAAATCATCTGGGGGAACCGATCCGTGTTAAATGGATTCTGGATGTCCGCGATTTCCCGGATAGTCCGTTCGCACCGCTATTTACGAAAAATGCGGATGATGTTTTTAATGATGATGAAATTTCCGTTGTTGCCGAGACAATCGGCGGTGCGTCGATAGCTTATGAATTTACTAAAAGAGCCCTTTCTGCGGGTAAGTCGGTCGTCACATCAAACAAAGAACTTGTATCCAGGCATGGCGTTGAATTGATGCAGCTCGCAAGCAAGAATCACTGTATTTATCTTTTTGAAGCATCTGTCGGCGGCGGAATCCCGATTATTCGGCCGCTTCACCGCTGTCTGGCAGCAAACAGGATATCTAAAGTCGCAGGCATAATAAACGGAACAACAAATTATATACTCACGCAAATGACGGAAAGCGGAGCGGATTTTAATACAGCGCTTTCCGAGGCACAGGTAAAAGGCTATGCAGAGCAGAATCCGAGTTCCGATATTGACGGCATTGATGCAGGCCGGAAGATTTCCATATTGGCAAGCATCGTTCTTAATGGTGCTTATGTTGACTCTACACTGATTCATACGGAGGGAATATCTCAGGTGTCACAGGAAGATATTTCCTATGCAAGGTATTTGAACGGAAAAGTGAAGCTGCTGGCCATTTTCCTCCACCCGGAAGGAAAAGAAAACAGTGCAATAGTAGCTCCCCACATTGTGTCCTGCGATGAACCTCTGGCAGTAGCCAGCGGCGTATTCAATTCGATACTTGTTAAAGGAAATGCGATCGGCGATGTAATGTTCTATGGACAGGGTGCAGGCAAGCTTGCTACCGCCTCGGCAGTAGTCGGTGATATTCTGGATGCTGCCCTGCATCATGACAGGTCAGCCCACATAACAACTTGGTTTTATTCCAAAAAGCCGGTGCTTGGAGCACATGAAGAATCAATTGTCAAAGCGCTTATCAGGGTCAACGCCGCCACAACAGATTCCATGATATGCGCTGCATTCCCGGGAACTGATTATGCGAGAATTGATGGAGTTGTCGAAAACGAAGCAGCCTATCTGGTTGGTACAGACGGACTTCTGATTGAGCAGAAGCTTGATGAGACCGTAAAAAAAATTCCCGGATTTATCAGCAGAATACGGATATATTGAAGAAGGGATAATGCTGAGGAAGGAATAATGCTTTTCTCGTTCGGTCAGTCCTCGGATTGCTTTGCAATCCTGCGGAATCTACTCAAAAAGCATTATTCCTTCCCTGCAAAGCGTCCTGCGGACGCTAAGGAAGATCATGTCCTCGGAGAGAGCCATTCACTTGCTTCTTCGCTCGGTCAGTCCTCGGATTGCTTTGCAATCCTGCGGAATCTACTCAGAAGCAAGTAAATGGCTCTTGGGCAGCGCCCGATGGGCGCTAATGAATTTGATTTAGCTTTGCAATCCTGCGGAATCTACTCGAAAAGCAAATGTTTTATATCTGGTTCTGGCAGTATTCGGAATACCGCGTCATAAGTTCTGTCTGCTGGGCGTTCATGGATTGCTGTAATCTTGATAATTCCCTTAGGTTTCTGGCGTCAATGGCCATCCTTATCTCGGTAAATACGGAAACATAATCCTGGGTATCTTTTGCCAGGCGGTTGCGGATCTTATTTATTTCTTTCCACATTGCCTCATCATATGGATTCTGAGGGTTATGGTAAGCAACCAGATCCCTGATTGCACTGAGATTCTCGGGAATGATCCGCTCTGAGAGATCCTTCTGCCAGGTGTCAAGCATGGCTCGCGCATAGGAAGCTATCAGGGCATCGCTGAAAACATCCCCGGCACACAAGACTGTTATAAGGTGATCATCATGAAGCAGTGTCCGCAGTGATTCATATACCGTAGCTGGAGGACTGCCAAATAACCGGTCTCTGTCTTTGGCCGAATATGTAGTGAAGATATCATCCTCCGAACGATACATCCTGTTTTTCTGAAGATATTCTGCAGGCTCATCAAAGCTTTTGCAGAATTCCTTTTCAAGATCCTTTTCGGTCCTTCCGGAAGCGGCAGCATATTCGATTCCGTCGAGCATGCATTGAAAAATAGCGCCAAGGCATAAATAGGTGTTGGTGTGAGGATTGGGTGACCTTACTTCAAACCGGGTCCGTGAAGGATCTTCAAAATTGCGTATAAGTCCTAAAAGTACCGTCCTGTTGCGCGAAGGGGTATCAAGGTCTCTTCCCAGTGAAGCGACAATATGGGTCGGGGCTTCAAAACCGGGCTGCAGTCGGCGGAAACTGTCATTCGTTACGGAGATGAACGGACTGATAATGGAATAATGCTTCATAAAACCGAATAAAGCACCCCACCCGATTATCCCCAGATAACTTGATTTTACATCTTTGGGAACAAGCAGATTAATTTTGCTGGAATCCTTTAGAACAGCGACGGCATTCATATGTGTATGTTCACCGCTTCCGATCACACCGGGAAGGGGTTTTGCGGAAAAACTAACCTCAAGCCCGTGCATACGGAAAACTTCCTTAATGAAAATGCGGGCAAAAAGCTCATAGTCGGAAGCCTGCACGACCGGTGCAAACTGCCAGTCTACTTCCAGCTGCTCCATGATATGCTGAAGATCTCCCTTTCCGGACAGGTGTGCCTTCACGCCGCCGACTTCCTTGTGGGCCATTTCGGGGGAAAACCCATAAAGATCCAAAAGCATCATAACTTCTTCAAGAGCGGTGCGCACAACGCCTTTTGTTCTTTTCCAGTACTGTTCCTTTAAGTCTTCCGATATGGTAAGGCGGTCTGCACTGACTCTCTCATCCGGCGAACTTACCCAGAATTCAAGCTCTGTTGCAGCCAGGAGATCAATATGGTCGAGGCTTTCCATTGTAAAGCCCAAATCACTGCAAAGTGCCGGATACTCAGTCAGAATGCGCAGCATTTCTTTGGCAAACCGGTCAGCGGAACGTCTGAGAATGGAACGGGAACATACCTGATTCCCTCCGTGTATCAGAAAAGAAGGTATTCTAAGAGTCCCGACAGGTTTTGAAGTGGAAGAATCAATATTCTCATAATTATAATCAACATACCAGAACACATTTTTATCCGGTTCAAAATCAACACGTCCGTCATTTAATGTGGCAATGCCGGGAAGTACGACAGACGAACCATCCGTTTGAACCATGCATCCGTTAATGTATGCGTCCATATTTTCAAGAAAAAGACAGATCGGTATCTTCTCGTCCGTATCATTCCCGGCCAGGTCAATGCCGACAAAGGAAACAAAACGGATTTCCGGATGTAAGCTTAAGATTCGACTCAAGTCTTCCGCTGTGTGTGTTTCCACTGGCAGCGAATAGATTAATTCCGGATATATCTTAAATGTTGACATAATTCTTCTGCCTTTCCAAAGTGAAAATGATACAATTCAATTATATCATTTGCTGTCTTGTTTTTGAGGCTATATAATAAAGAGAAAATAAACAGAAGTTTACTGAAATTCGGGCTATTTGGGGAGGTTCCCATGAAATTGAATGATTGTGCCAGGTTACTAAGTGCAAAAGTCATTGTTCCGATAGAAAATATGGATATGGATATTCTGGTGGCATGCGGATCAGATCTGATGAGCGACGTAATGGCATTTTCCTGTGAATCCAACCAGATGATGCTTACCGGCCTTGTGAATCCGCAGACAGTACGGACTGCTGAGATGATGGATGTAAGTGTCGTGCTGTTTGTACGCGGAAAAATGCCGGATCAGATTATGTGTGATCTGGCTTTAGAAAAGGGAATTGCACTTCTTTCGACACCGTTCCCCATGTTCACAAGCTGTGGGCTTCTTCATGAGGCAGGTGTTTGCGGGAAGGGGGAGAAACCATAGAACCTTTGATTCGCGAATACCCTATACAGGATAATGATTTCACACATGCAGGTGAGGCATCCAGCAATATGAAGAAAGCACTGACGCGTCTAGGTGTCAGGCCTGAATCCATTAAGCATGCTGCGATCGCCATGTATGAGGCTGAAATAAATGCGGTTATTCATGCACATGGCGGAATGGCTATTGTGTCCATTTACCCGGATAATGTCAAAATTGAAATTGTTGATCATGGTCCTGGAATTCCTGACGTTGATCAGGCGATGAAGGAAGGTTTTTCAACCGCACCTGACACTGCAAGGGAGATGGGATTCGGGGCAGGCATGGGACTTCCGAACATGAAGAAACATGCCGACAGCCTTGAGATAGAAACCAAGGTTGGGGTAGGAACAAAAGTAATTATGAATATTAAATTCTAACAGATGAGGATATTAGTCGTGGGAAAGCTTCACAGCGTTACATTGAACCGGGAATTATGTGTCGGTTGTACGAATTGTATTAAAGGTTGCCCAACAGAGGCGATTCGTGTTCGTGACGGGAAAGCCGTTATTGACGAGACACGCTGCATCGACTGTGGGGAATGCATACGTATCTGTCCCCACCATGCCAAAAGTGCGGTTACGGATTCCTTTCCTGATTTGGCATCACTCCACGCCGACCATCCCTGCGTTGCACTTGTTCCGCCGTCGTTATATGCCCAGTTTGGACCTCCTGCCACTCGTGCCATGATCATTTGTGCGATGTATTCGCTGGGCTTTGATTATGTGTATGAAGTAGCTCTCGGTGCTGCTGCCTCATCGGCCCGAACCAAAGAAATCCTGGATCAGAAGAGGGAGCTTGCCAAAACTCTTCCCCCTGAGGAGGCTGCAGCTATATTTCCTATGATATCTTCCGCATGTCCGGTAGTAGTACGTCTGATCCAGATGAAATACAAAGCACTTATTCCTCATCTGGTTCCCCTGGATGCACCTATGGAAATAACGGCACGTTTTGCGCGCGCGGAAGTTTCCCGAAAAACCGGACTTGATCCGGAAAATATCAGGATTTATTTTCTGTCCCCCTGTCCTTCAAAGCGTTCCGCCACATTGAATCCTCTTGGGCATAAGAAGTCGGAAGTGGATTTCGTACTTGGAATACATGAGGTTTATCCGCTCCTTCTGAACATGCTTGAAAAGTCTTTGTCCGTCGCTGCAGCAGAAAACAAGCAGCCGCCGCTTTGCAGCCTTGCCGAATCCTCCGGTGTCCAGTGGGCTTCAGCAGGCGGGGAGGCCGCAACTCTTGATACGGAAAAGTATATGGCTGTGGATGGAATACATAATGTAATCTCCATTTTGGAAGAAATTGAAAATGAGCAGCTCCCCGATATTGAATTCGTTGAACCGTCCTGCTGCTTTGGCGGATGTATTGGCGGCCCCCTGGTTGTTGCCAATCCATTTTCGGCAAGGGCCAGAATGCGGGGTTTTGTAAGGGCAACCCAGGAAGAACGCAAAGAGAAGCCTGATACTTTTATGAAGCCGGATATGATGGATCCTCATATTTGGGATGTCCCGCTTTCTGAGAACAACTCAATGCGCCTTGATGAAAACATTGAAACCGCGCTCGGGAAATATGAACAGATGGAGAAATTACTTGAAACACTTCCCGGGCTTGACTGCGGCGCCTGCGGCGCTCCGACTTGTGCAGCACTTGCCGAAGATATTGTACAGGGAAATGCGCTTGAGACGGACTGCATTATTAAACTCAAGGAACATATACGCCGCGTGGCCAGGGAAATCAACATTCTTGACCTGTGACATCATTTAATAGTTATGCGAGGGAATAATACTATGCCGGCACAATATTTGCTTTCTAATCTGATTTCGGATCTCCGACTGACCGTTCTTACGGATATTTATCAGGACCTGCCCATATCACATGGTTATTGCTGTGACATGCTGAGCTGGGCAATGTCCCGGCTCGATGGTTTATCGTGTTGGTTTACTATTCTGAACAGCATCAATGTTATTGCCGTTGCATCCCTTTCCGGATGCCCGTGTATAGTGCTTACCGAAAATGTTGTGATGAATGAGGAAGTATTGAATAAGGCCAGGGATGAAAGCATATGTGTCTGTATGTCGGATGAATCCACATATGATGCGGCTGCCCGTCTTGCCGATGCAATCAAAAATCACTAAAGGAATAGAATATGAAAATCTCTTATGATCTTCACATTCATACGGCACTTTCTCCCTGTGCTGAGAATGACATGACACCAGGCAATATTGTGGGCATGGCGTATCTCAACGGCCTGGATCTCATTGCCATTACGGATCATCAGAGCAGTGCAAACGTAAGGTCAGCACTTGCCGCTGCAGATTTTCTGCGCCTGGAGAAGAAAGCCGCCCCTGTTATTCTGGCCGGGTTGGAGATAGAATGTGCGGAAGGGTTCCATCTCCTTGCGTATTTTCCGGATCCCGGATCAGCTGATTCTTTTGCAGCATTCCTGGACGGGCATCGGTTCATGATTCCAAACCGCCCGGAAATATTTGGACAGCAATACTTGTTCGACAATAACGATGAGATTATCGGAACATTACCGGACCTGCTGCTTACGGCTGTTGACTTAAGTTCCGCCCGGATAGAACAATCTGTATGGTCAGCAGGCGGATATATGGTTCCCGCCCATATTGACCGAAGTTCCTACAGCATGCTGGAGAGCTTGGGCTGTATCCCGGAAGAATTTACAGGGAAGATACTTGAGCTTTCAAAATTGTGTGATCAGGCATTGTTTGCGAAAAGGCATCCCGAATTGTCTTCCTACAAATTTCTTGTAAATTCGGATGCCCACCGTCTGATAGATATTATGGATCCCGGGAGTACTCTGGAATTACCGCAAATTGATCCTGACGTATTTGATGCCGCCCATGTTATTTCAGCGTTGCGGGAAAAGTCTTTCAAGTGATATAATAATCAGGTTCACTAAAGGTGAAGGATATTTGGATTTTTATCAGGCTGACATTTGATTTCCGTCAGGCGGACGGTTGGACAGGAGTTCATAATGCGGGATTTATCCCTTCACCTGCTGGATATGCTTACTAACTCCGTTTCGGCAGGTGCTTCCCGCATGGTGATCCGGATCATGGCGGATCAACAAAATGATCTGCTTACCATCCGGATTGAAGATAACGGAAAAGGTATGTCACCTGATTTTTTAAAGAGGGTTACCAACCCGTTTTCGACAACAAGGACAACCCGTAAAGTTGGACTTGGCTTGTCCCTGTTTAAAGAAGCCAGTGACATCACCGGCGGGAATCTCAAAATCGAGTCAACAGTGGACATGGGTACGACAGTTACAGCAACCTTCGGGATCTCTTCAATCGACCGCATTCCGCTGGGGAATATGGGAGAGACAATCTCCGGATTAATCAGTTCTTTTCCTGAACGCGACTTTGTGATTTCTTTTGTTAACGGACGGGGAGAAGAAGGCGAACTTGATACTGTTGACCTCAGAGAGAGACTCGGGGATGTTCCCTTGTCAGAACCGGATGTCTACGTTTTCGTACGTGACTATATACAGGAACAGCAGCAAAACATTATGGGAGGTATTTAACATGAAATCATTAGCAGACTTAGAGCAGATCAAAAAGAAAGCACAATTGGATATGTCAGCAAGAAACCAGTCCGGAAAGCGTATTGTTGTAGGAATGGCGACCTGTGGAATTGCTGCCGGGGCAAGACCGGTTATGGCAACATTGGTTGAAGAACTGCGTACAAGAAGCATTGCTGACGTGTCTGTAACGATGACGGGCTGTCTTGGACTTTGCAAACTTGAGCCAATTGTCGAAGTAATTGATGCTGACGGGAATAAAGTTACATATGTAAAGATGGATGCAAACAAGGCTAAGCGAGTCATTGCAGAGCATATCATTAATGGTCAGATTTGCCAGGACCTTACGATATCTTCAGATGACACAAAGTAAATATGTTTTTTGCAGGAACTATTGTTAACTCATTAATGATTGACCGGCTTGAGAAGAAATGGGCTGCTCGCTGCCTGTTTCTTCTTGTTATTACGATTTCCATCTGTTCAAATCTATGGCCGATGGGGGATACTGATTATTCAAATCTGATAAACTGGATGAATGAAGTAAGCAGCAATCCTTCCATTTTTAGTTCGGGAAAAATTGTTCTGCCGATCATCACAACAGGCAATTTGATTTACTTTGCCTTTACCCTTGCCGTCGTTTTTGTCTATATTCTGATTGCCATATTATACTCAAGGATTTTCGTTGGTGAAAAGAGCGGACAGCGCCTTAGTCAAAGCTGCCTTTCATTCCTGAAGCGCCTGCCGGTTCTGGTTGCCTTTTACATACTGGTTTCGATTCCGGTCGGATTCTTATCCGGGATCGTTCCTATAGCGGCAGTCTTTGTTGTGCCGGCACTGTTTTTTTCGCCGATTCTTATTACACTGGAAAAGAAGAACCCGATTGATGCGATTACCTTAAGCTACTGGCATACAAAAGGGGTGAAGTTTTCGATTTTCTGGGACTTACTGACGTTGTTCTGTATGTATTAGACAGCCGAATGGCTTTTCCTCCTCATTATGCCGAATGCTTCAAGTGCCGGGATCCTCCTTCATGCTTTCTTTACAGGGTACTTTATTCTTTCTTTCGGCAGAATGAGCGGAATATTCTATGATCGTTTGCTCATGCATCCGGCACCTGAACCGCCAGTCACCCCGAATTGATTTTCAGCAACTTTCATAACTGATACATTATTAACCAAAGAATAATAAGTCTTTGAGTATTCCTGAATTAACACTTGAATTAAAGATAATTAGCTAAAAAATAGTTGTATTTTGGGATAAAGACCTCTATTATTAGTCTGTTCGATGAAGACATAAATAACAAACTGGAGGATTCTGACATGGAAGAAAAAAGTGAAGCAATAAGAAAACATATTGAATGGCAGGGCAAGATTGAAGTTATCGCCCGTGCTCCTGTAGGTACCAAAAAGGAACTTGCTATTGCATATACACCTGGTGTAGCCGAACCTTGCCTTGAGATTTCAGAGAATGTTGACCTTTCCTACATATACACACGCCGCCACAACCTGGTAGCTGTCGTTACTGACGGAACAGCAGTTTTAGGACTTGGAGATATTGGTCCTGAAGCCGGAATGCCTGTTATGGAAGGAAAGTGTGCACTTTTCAAAGCCTTCGGCGACGTAGATGCTTTTCCTCTTTGCATCCGTTCCAAAAACGTAGATGATATCGTTAATACAGTTGCTCTTCTGGCCGGTTCTTTCGGCGGAGTCAACCTTGAGGATATATCTGCACCCCGCTGCTTTGAAATTGAGAAACGCCTTAAGGCAATCTGTGATATTCCGATTTTCCATGATGACCAGCATGGTACAGCTGTTGTAACATTGGCCGGTATGATCAACGCTCTTCGTATCGTTGACAAGAAGCTTTCCGATGTATCCGTTGTCGTTAACGGTGCCGGTGCAGCTGCAACCGCTATTACCAAGCTCCTGATCTCCTGCGGGTTGTCTGATGTTGTCCTCTGTGACAGAACAGGTGCTATCTGGGCAGGTCGTGAGAACCTTAATGAGGCAAAGGCCGAAATCGCATCCATGACAAACAGTAAGATGAAGAAGGGCAAGCTTGCGGACATTATTGTCGGCGCCGACGTATTCATCGGTGTTTCTGCCCCGGGTGCACTTACAGAGGATATGGTAAGAACCATGGCCAAAGATCCGATCGTTTTTGCCTGCGCAAACCCTGTCCCGGAAATTATGCCTGAAATTGCAAAAAAGGCGGGCGTTAAGGTAATGGCTACAGGCCGTTCCGATTACCCCAACCAGGTCAATAACGTTCTTGCATTCCCCGGAATTTTCCGCGGTGCCCTGGATGTTCGTGCCAGTGATATCAACGATGAAATGAAGCTTGCTGCAGCTTATGCCATTGCTGACCTGGTAAGTGCAGAAGAGCTGAATCCTGAGTTTGTAATACCGGATGCATTTGACCCTCGTGTAGGAAAAGCTGTTGCTGCTGCAGTCAGCGCTGCCGCAAGAAAGAGCGGAGTAGCACGCATCTGATTCAAAAGTGATCCTATAGACGTCATATAGATTGGAGTATGCCATATACAAACAGAAGTGAACATGGAAGGGAATGAAGGACAGGAAGGACAATCTGTTATATCAGATCTTCATGTCCACTCTGAGTACTCAGATGGCTCCAACACGCCGGAAGAGATTTTTGAAATGGCCCGTACTCTTGGCATCCGCGATCTTGCTCTGACAGACCATGATACAACGCATTGGCTGACACAAAGCGGACTGGATGCCTATTATCAGGCAGAGACATTTGGTATTTCTCTGATCAGGGGAATTGAAGTATCTGCTAAAGATTATTCTACAGGTAAAAAGGCTCACATTCTTGGTTACTGGCCAGGGTGTGAGTCTTTTGTACCTGTTCATCTTCTTCCATTTTGCAGGACAATGCAGGCAAGAAGGACAGAAGTGAGCCGCATGCAGGTTAAGGTACTGCAGAATCTTGGCCTGCCGGTTACTATTTCCGAAATAGAAGGCGTTTCCAAGGCCGATCAGGTTTTCAAACACCAGATTCTGCGGACTTTGTTTGATAAAGGACTTATTGATGAAACGATGGGTGATTTCTACAGACAACATTTCCGAAGGGGCGGCGATTGTTTTTTTGAAATTGAATATGTCCCGGCTCAGGATGTGGTGGCTGCCATTCTTGCTGATCACGGATACCCGGTTCTTGCACATCCCGGACAGCAGAAGAATTTTGAATCCGTTCCCGCTTTGACAGAAGCCGGGCTCATGGGAATTGAATACCTGCATCCTGCACATACGCAAGAAGACAGATCTTCTATAATTTCACTTTCAAAAGAATTCGGTCTTTTCAAAACGGCAGGAAGTGATTACCACGGTGCATATCATCAGAGCCGCTCGCTTGGTTCCTGTTCACTTTCAAAGGATGACAGAGACGAACTTGTTAAAATAGGGCTGCTGCAAAAATATTGATGACTCAGATGAGCACTTCGCGGCATCTGCAGCATCTGCAGATTATCAAAAGGAGTGCATATGGATCAGTCCGGAAAATTGAAAAATCCTGCCAGACATGTATTTCATGACTTTATTCATGACCACGCATACTGGTCGGTACTTCTGACAATCGGACTTCCGGTTGCACTTCAGAATCTATTCAGTTCCGGCCTTAACCTGGTTGACAGTGTGATGGTCGGTAGACTAGGTGATACATCCCTTGCAGCCGTCGGAATTGCCAATACGGTATTTTTCCTGATGGTTGTATTCATGTTCGGCATTGGTTCCGGAATTGCAATATTTATAGCCCAGTACTGGGGCAGAAGAGACTATGCCGGTGTACGGATGACTATGGCAATCGGTGTGGCTGCCGGATTTGCTGTTTCTCTTTTCTTTATGATTATTACATTGGTTCTTCCCAGGCAAATCATGGAAATTTTTACTTCGGATAAGGAAGTTATCCGCCTGGGTTCGCAGTTTCTGCAGATTATTGCATTCAGTTATCCTCTTGCTGCCATTTCAAATGTGTTTTACAGCGGACTGCGCAGTGTAAAGAAAGCAGCCCTTCCCCTATGGGTCTCTGCTGTATCCATCATTACCAACACAGTCTTAAATGCTTTGCTGATATACGGATTGGCCGGATTTCCCAAACTGGGGGTGAGAGGGTCAGCCATTGCAACATTGATTGCCCGTTTACTTGAGCTGTTTTTGATCCTTAGCATGGTCTACCTGCGCAAATTTCCGATTGCTGTATACATGAAGGACTTTGCTGCTGTCCATGCGTCTTTTCTTAAAGAAATTCTCAGGGTGACTACGCCTGTTATGCTGAACGAAGGCTTATGGGCTCTTGGAATATCAACATATACCGTTCTCTTTGCAAAAATGGGAACCGAATATGTTGCTTCCTTTAATATTCTGCAAACCATTGACCGTCTGGCATTTGCACTCACAATGGGAATGGCTTCCGCGACTGCAGCGTTAGTCGGGCATAAAATAGGGGAGGGGATGACCAGACACGCATACCTGTATGCGGCTCGAACCAATATACTGGGTACTCTCCTTGGTGCAGTGATGGGTGCAATTCTTTTTGCCAATAGTTCTGACCTTGTAAATCTTTTCAATGTATCCGGCCAGGTAAAAGAACATGCAGTGCTTCTTATCCGTATATTTTCCATAATGATACCTATTAAGACTTTCAATCTCGAGAATCTGCTGGGCGCACTTCGTTCCGGCGGAGATACCCGCTTTGCTTTTTTGGCTGAGGTTATTCCCCTGTGGTTTTTTGCGATTCCTATGGCATTTCTGGGCGGTTGGAAATTCTCATGGGCACTTCCAGTCGTATATTTACTCACCGTTTCTGATGAAGTTTTTAAAGCTGTAATCGGAATCAGAAGGTTTATGTCAAAAAAATGGATAAACGTAATGAAGTCAAGCGATGAGGTATAAACGTCTGTACGGGTCGTGTTTTGCCTGGTTCCGGATGTTTTGACGTTGGACATAAAGAAGTATTCCATGTGAATTCATTGAACTGGTTTGTTCATATGTGATACAATAACCGGAAAATAGAATGATTGTATTATTTTATCAATGGAGGTAAATTATGCTTGACCGTTATGAACTTCTTCGACTGATTGAACACAATGCGAGATTAACACAGCCGGAACTTGCTGTTATGCTTGGTACAACCGAGGAAGCGATTGCTGCCGAGCTTGAGACGCTCCATAATGACGATATTATTCTCGGGTATACGACAGTTGTTAACTGGGAAAAAACAAAAAGGGAATCGGTTACAGCACTTATTGAAGTCCGGCTGATGCCTCAGCGCGATCAGGGGTTTGATAAAATTGCACAGCATTTATATCGTTTCCCGCAGGTTACTTCCTGTTACCTGATGTCAGGTGGTTTTGACCTGATGCTCATTATCGAAGATTCAACTCTTCGAGAGGTTGCCTCGTTTATTTCCAATAAGGTAGCTCCAATTGAGGGCGTAGTTTCTACTGCAACGCACTTTATCCTGAAAAAATACAAGAGCAACGGAATTGTATTTGAAGACAAGCCGGTAGACAGGCGTGAGGCGGTTATCCTCTGAATATGCACCTATTCTAAGTATTACTATATTCTTAGGTGAGAAGAGAGGATATGTATATGTTGGAAAACCCAGATAAATATCTGTCTGATCAAGTCAAAGCAGTCGCTCCGTCGGCCATAAGACGTTTCTTCGACCTGGCAAACGAGATGAAGGGCGAAGTGATTTCGCTTTCCATAGGCGAACCTGATTTTGTTACACCGTGGCATATCCGGGAAGCCGGTATATATTCCCTTGAGCAGGGATATACACATTATTCACCGAATCAGGGGTACCTCGAACTCAGGGAAGCCATAAATGAATATATGACCCGGCGATACTCGCTGTCCTATGATCCGAAGACCGAAATTCTTGTTACTGTCGGCGGAAGTGAAGCGATCGACCTGACCGTGCGTGCGCTGATTAATCCGGGTGATGAAGTGATTATTATAGAGCCTTGTTTTGTAGCCTATAAGGCTACTGTCATCATGGCCAGAGGCGTGCCCGTTATCATAACTACTTCAGCCGAAAATGACTTCAAGCTGAAGGCTGAGGATCTGGAAGCCGCCATAACGGACAGAACAAAGCTTCTGATGATTGGCTACCCCAATAATCCGACGGGTGCGACGATGACCAAAAATGAACTTGCAGCTATTGCATCTGTTCTTGAGCGCCACCCGCATGTTCTTATTTTGTCGGATGAACTGTATGCAGAATTGTCATATGAGGAACAAGGACACTGTTCCCTTGCGTCATTTCCCGAACTGTATGACCGTACAATTATTGTGAACGGCTTCTCCAAAGCTTTTGCCATGACCGGCTGGCGTATAGGATTTGCCTGCGGTCCCGAAGGACTATTGGCTGCTATGAATAAAATTCACCAGTACTGCATCATGAGTTCCCCTACGACCGCGCAGTATGCAGCAATCGAGGCCGCCAGAAACGGTGATAAGGACACAAAGGAGATGTGTGCCGAATACAACCGCAGAAGGCGAGTCATTGTTCACGGGTGCAGACAGGCAGGCCTTTCCTGTTTTGAGCCGTTTGGTGCATTCTATGCCTTCCCGAGCATTAAATGCCTTGGAATCGATTCAGAAACCTTCTGCGAACGCTTCCTGAAAGAAAAAAAAGTTGCGATCGTACCCGGGAATGCTTTTGGTGAATGCGGTGAAGGATATGTTAGAATCAGTTATGCGGCTTCCATGGAAAATATCAAGGAAGCAGTTGTTCGATTGACAGCGTTCGTTAAGGACATAAATGATGAGGAGAGTCACAATAAATGATTGAATTCGATACCTATAGAATAGAACTTGAAGGAATGCAGGATCCTCTTGCACTCCTCAAAGAGTCCCTTCATATCGGAAATCTGCATGATGAAATATCCGAACTTGAATCACATGCCCAGGAACCGGATTTTTGGGGGGATGTTGAGAAAGCTCAGAAAATTCAGACACGCATGAGACAGCTTCAGAAGCGTGTAGAGCGTTTTCATGATCTCGAAAAAGAGAGGGAGAATCTCCTTCTCCTTTGTGAGTTGGGCAATGAAGAGGACGATGCGGAGATTTTATCCGAAGTACAGCAGGGAGTCATCCGATTCCGCCACAGTTTTGAAAATATGCGGCTTGAGACCCTCCTTACAGGAGAATATGATAAGAATAATGCCATTTTGACGCTTCATGCAGGAGCCGGCGGGACAGAAGCACAGGACTGGGTGTCGATGCTCTACCGTATGTATAACCGCTGGGCAGAGGCACATGACTTTCAAGTCAAAGAACTTGATTTCCTTGACGGCGACGAGGCCGGTATCAAGAGCGCTTCAATCATGATTTCCGGGGATAATGCGTATGGCTTTCTCCGATCGGAAATTGGTGTACACCGCCTCGTACGTATTTCCCCGTTTGATTCATCCGGCCGTCGTCATACTTCTTTTGCATCGTGCGAAGTAATCCCGGAACTTGATGACACCATTAAGATTGTCATCAGGATGGAAGACTTGAGAATTGACACATACCGTGCATCCGGAAAGGGCGGACAGCATATCAATAAGACGGATTCTGCAGTACGCCTCACACACATCCCGACGGGATGTGTGACATCATGCCAGTCCGAGCGGTCTCAGGTGCAGAACAAAGAAACAGCAATGACCATGATGAAATCAAAACTGTTCGCCCTTGCACAGGCAGCCCATATGGAGAAGATTGAGGATCTCAAAGGGAATCAGATGGATATTGCATGGGGAAGCCAAATACGATCCTATGTATTCTGTCCGTATACAATGGTTAAGGATCACAGGACCGGATATGAGGTTGTCGATGTAGACAGTGTCATGGACGGCGAACTCGACGGATTTATCAACGCATTCCTGTCCGGTATGCAGATTGAGAAGTAATCCTTATATCTTGAAAAATTCATGCATATAAATATACGAAAAAAGGTCGAAATCTTCCATGGATTTCGACCTTTCCTGTTTGTCTGTTTCCGGAATTATCAGTTGTAGCACTTCACATAATACTTGATTGTAAAGCTTCCGATGAAAGTGCCGGCAGATTTTGCCGAAATAACTACTGTTTTGGAGTGAGTATTTGGAATGACTTCCGTATCGGTTGGTATTCCGATAAATGTGTTGGATTTCTTCGGATCGGCAGTAAAAGTAAATTCACTGCTTGTAACCTCAGCTATCTTCACATTATTAGTTGAATACGTTATCGTGATATATTCAACGCCGTCCAGTAGAGATACATCGTTGCCGCCCTGGTTCTTAAAGAGAATATTAAAGGTAGCAGCATCCCCGTCAGATTTTCCCCCGCTGATTGACGTGAAAAAGCCGGATGGGATCTTTGATGAAACCGCAACGGGTACAGGTGCTGCTGCAGTGGTAGCAGCGGTTGTTTCCTGGACGGGCGCGGCTGTGGGAGTCAAAGCAGAGGTAGTGGCTGAGGTCGCTGCAACTGTGGTTTCTTCAGATGTTTCCTGAACGTTATCTTTTGTGGTTTCCTTTTCGGTTTCTTTTGCAGTCCCTTTTGTTACAGCAGCAAAGGATGCTGTTGTGACGGCTGAATCCGTATCTTTTGTACCCAGGAACGAAAGCCGGCCATCACTGCCGATGCTGCTCCATAAGGAGAAAAATCCTACAATGACTGCCAGTATCAAAAGGAAAATCAGAAGGGGTTTATGACCTTGCCCCTGTGTCTTCGCCTTCTTATCCTCTTTAGCCTTCTTAGCCTTCTTAGCCTTCGCTATCCTGGCTTCCCTTTGTACGGAAGGAGTTGTGCTGCCCATCTGCTGCGCGGGCGAATAGCGGGCGCCTGGGCGCGCTGTGGGCGTGCCTGCTGCCACAGGACCGGCTGGGGGCGGGACTAATAAGCTGTCTGGCGCGGCTAAGCTGCCTGGTGCGGCGGTAGCTTCCGTTTGATCTGATGTGATTACTTCATCCCTGTCCGAAAATACATCCGGTATATCATAGCTCAGTTCTTCGTATTCTTTACTCGGTATAGCATATGGTTTGAAAATGGGTATTCCAATATCGGAATAATAAACATTTGCCGCATTGGAAGAATTACCTGCTTTTATTGGCCTGATGATAGACGGGGGGATATCGCGGTCTGCATTTTCCTGACTCATAGAAAGCTTCAATTCGACTGGAGATTCTTTAGAAGGTTCTTCTTCACTGCTAAAGAGAGGGGAATATTTCTCACGGACTCCTTCTGAAACGGTTTGCATGGAATCATTTGCTTTAAATGCAATGAAAAGAGGAAATGCATCATCCGCTTTATCTTCGGTTTGTTTATCTTCAGCAGAGGGCAGATTATCTTCAGAATGATCAGAATGAAACAGGGAAGTGCTTTCTTTCATGGAGTTGCTGGCAAACGACTGGAATACAGAGCTGGATTCTTTCTCATTGATCTCCGGTTCTTTCGTTTCGCCGGAACTGCGTTTCTCCTCTAAAATGCGCTTGCGAAGAATTTCTTTTGCATCAGAATGATTTTCATCCATACTAGTGTTATTACCTCCATCATATCAATCGTATCGGAACTATATTATAAACGATAAGGATTGTAACAGTAATAAACAAATGGTACAACCAAATAGAAAAATCCGCAATATGAACAAATAGTTCCTTATACAAAGAGTTTCATAGATTTCCAATAATTAATGTTTGACATGCAGCGGGTTGCGTGCTACTATATCTAAGCACCTAAGCGGGAGAACAAGCTCGTGTGGCGGAATCGGCAGACGCAACGGACTTAAAATCCGTCGGGGTAATTCCCGTACCGGTTCAAGTCCGGTCACGAGCACCACAATATCTTGAGTGGTTCAATCGATACACGGTGCAGCAATATGATATCGCGGAGTGGAGCAGTTGGTAGCTTGTCGGGCTCATAACCCGAAGGTCGTGTGGTTCGAGTCCCACCTCCGCAACCATGAAGGAACCCTGGAATCTGTACAGATTCCAGGGTTTTTCTTTTGCACCGTGTTTTCAAATTATATTCATACTGTGAATTCCTTTACAAGGGTCGCGTTTTGATGGACAATCAATAGTAAACAGCGGACCGATAGCAGAGAAGATACCTATACTATGATTTGAATGAAGCACGTGAAGATACAGGAGCTGCCGCGGTTTTGCATTACAACTGAGCGGGCGGAGGTAAAATATGGCTAAGATTTATTTGGCTGGCGGATGTTTCTGGGGATTGGAAAAGTATATCTCCAATATTAAAGGCGTGACATCTACACAGGTTGGTTACGCCAACGGTAAAACTCCCCATCCGACTTATGAGGAGGTATGCAACCAAAACACGGGGCACGCCGAGACGGTTAAAGTACATTATGATTCGGATAAAATAAAACTTCCATTCCTTCTGGATCTTTTTTTTGATGCAATCGACCCGACATCTGTCAATCGTCAGGGCGGCGATCGCGGCACGCAGTACCGCACCGGTATTTTCTATACAGAAGAAAGTGATTTGCCCGTAATCAGAGCTTCCTTGACCGATCTGCAGAAAAGGTTTGACAAACCGGTTGCAATTATTGCAGAACCTCTTATTAACTTCTTCCCGGCAGAGGAATACCATCAGAAGTATCTTGATAAGAACCCGGGGGGATACTGTCATATCGGATCGGATAAATTCAGCAAGGCAGCCAATTCCTTGGTGAATCCAGCGGATTATATACTTCCGGACACTGCTGAACTTGAATCGAAACTGAGCGGCATGCAGTTCAATGTCACCCGGAAAGGTGAAACGGAACCGCCTTTCCAGAACGAATTATGGAATCATTTCCAGCCGGGCATCTATGTTGATATTACGACGGGAGAACCGCTGTTCTCTTCCTCGGATAAATTCGAGTCCGGATGCGGCTGGCCCAGCTTTTCAAAACCGATTGATCCCCGTGTTGTAAAAGAAAAATCAGACTCATCCTTTCATATGATTCGGACGGAGATAAGAAGCCGTGTCGGGGACGCCCATTTGGGGCATGTTTTTGAGGATGGAACCAGGGAGGCGGGAGGATTAAGGTATTGCATCAACAGCGCGTCACTTCGGTTTGTTTCAAGGGACCAGATGGAGAAAGAAGGGTATGGGTATCTGCTGGATCTTGTTAAGTAAATCATGAATCCAATGTGAATTTTGTGTACTGATTTTATGTTTTGTGCTACTATAATAGTAGATCAAGAAAAAACAAAGATCTCACAGGAAGCAGTTCCTGTAGGATTTTCAGTATTAAATCAGTAGAGGAGAACGTTTATGATTACTAAAAAAATTATTCGCAGTATTTCAGAGTTACAGGCTATTCAAAATCTGGCTGTAAGTTTTAATGAGGATGTCGGCATTCACTCCCTGGACAGTTTGACAATTGTTGATGCAAAGTCATTTATTGGCTTGTTTGCACTGGACTTTTCCCAGCCTGTTCTGATCGTTTCCGAGTCACAGGCTTTTCATAAGGCAATCCGTGATATCGGCGAGGACGTGGAGTAAACTACAGACGAATTCCGGTCGAATTATGGCCGTGAAAATCATATACAGAATTATAGTGAACGAATTATGTACAGTACGGACTTTTGTCCGTACTTTTTTTGCGGTTCAGCGGATCCAGGACTGGGATTTAGATATCCCTGTGCATATCATGCCCGGTTGGTTCCTGAAACAGACGCAGACCAAATGAAGGTGCGATGGCATAGATGTGATCAAAAATATCAGACTGCACATTTTCATATGGAATCCAGTCTGTCTCTGAAGAAAAGGCACAGATTTCCAACGGAAGCCCGCGGCTTTCTGCGGGAAGCTGCCTGACAAGAAGCGTCATATCTTCACGGATTTTGGGAAGATGTGAGAGATACTTTTCCAGGTAAATACGGAAAACACCTATATTGGTAAGTTTTTGACGACTGCTTTCAAGGGATATACCATCCGCAGCAGTCTGTTTCTTTCTGTTTCTTTCAAACTCCTGCTTCTTATCGTTAATATAAGAATTCAGGTATTCAATTTTTGAGAACGCAGTCAGCATTTCTTCTGAGCAGAAGGTAATACTGGACATGTCAATGTATATTGCACGCATGATACGGCGGGAACCTGAAATCTTCATCGTACGCCAGTTTTTGAATGAATCCGTGACCAGGGCATATGCAGGAACGGATGTTGTTGTATTATCAAAATTCTCAACCCTCACGGATATAAGGGAAATATCAGTAATTATTCCGTTAACGGAGAACTTAGGCATTTCAATCCAGTCTCCTATCCGGATCATATCATCGGTTGTAAGCTGAAGTCCGGCAACAAAACCCAGAAGGGTATCCTTGAAGACAATTGCAATTACTGCTGTAAATGCACCTATTCCGCTTAGCAGTACAAATGGACTTTCATTTATCCACGACGCAATAATCACAGTACCGAAAACAATTACGATCACTATCTCGATAATCTGGAGGAAACCTTTGATCGGGTGCTTCTTTGAGACCTCATGGGTACGGTATATGTCATCAATGATACTTAGGATAGAATCAACAATAAATACAATAAGAATTATAACGATGATGATAACGGCATGCGAAATCCAGGGTTCTGCCGAATCAAAATGCGATGCGAAAACACTGATAGTAAGAGGAGTAATAAGATGAATAAAACGCTGCATGAGCCTGTGCTTTTTTAGAATCTTAAATATCGGACGTTTACATTTCTTTGTTAATTTGAAGTACAGGCCGAGTATGACCCAACGGCCGAATAACTCAAGTGCAATACAAATCAGGATGACACCCACAGAGAGTATGGCATAATAAAAAGGAATCCAAAGTCCGTTCGGAATTCCCATGCTTTTTAATATGTCTATAATTATTTTGTACATAACCGGACCTCCGTAAACATAAATTGAATATTCATGACTATCATATCAAAGTTATCATGAAAAGGCAGTCGATTATATATCAAATAAACCTTATCATTAGAATTAGTGAGTGGCATTTAAATAGTGGGTGTGTGAAAATTTATTTGTAATAATCATTTTATGCTTGATTCAAATTTTCATGAAGAAATGGGAGGCAAATTTATGAAAAACATTACCAAGGTATTATCTGTTTCGCTGATTATCGCCTTACTCGTATCACTTGGGGGATGCGGCAGTATTGCCAAGAAAATTGCCAATGAAGCAAAAACAAAGATTTCGGAACAGCTTGATGAAACTACTGATGAAAACAGTGATCAAACACAAGGTCAGGATGATACAACCGCTCAGGGAGATACAAATTCCGATTCCACCAATGGCGATTCCACTGCCATTACTACTTCAGACGGTAAAGGCATGGATTGGCCCACGAAGAATATGGGTGACATTAAGCCTGTTTCGTGCAAAATTACTGTCGTACTTACCACCGGAACCGGTGGTACAATCACGTTTGAGGGTATGAAGCCGGATGAAGCGGATGCATATATTGCAGATTTTGAAAAAACGGGTTACTCGGACGGGTTGATGACGAATGATAAGGACGGCATATTATTCATCAAAACAAATAAAGCCGGGGATAATGTCTGGTTCAGTTACCTTCCGGACGGAACGGGTGCGATTCAATACACCCCTGCTGATGCAGGTTGATAATCAAGCGTAAGATTTATTAACATTTTATGGTAGAATAAAGAGTACCGCTTAACGGCACTCTTTTTTTCGTGCATAATAAAGATACATTTTTTTTATAATAGTGTAACGATTGTGAGGACTGTAGTCATGATTTCTTTTCTTGTTCGAATGTTTGTGAAGGACAGCGATAATCTCAATGATCTGATGGTTCGTATCCGTTACGGAAAGTTTGCCAGTATTGTCGGTATGATCTGCAATATTGTCCTGTTTGCAGGGAAAATATCGGTCGGACTTCTTTCGAAAAGTATTGCCATCATATCCGACTCCTTTAACAATCTTTCGGATGCAGCAACATGTTTTATTAATTTATTCGGATTTTTTCTGTCAGGAAAACCGGCGGATCGTGACCATCCGTTTGGTCATGGGCGCATCGAATACATAACAGGACTCATCATGTCGTTTCTAATCGTTTCCATCGGATTTGAATTCCTCCGCACATCGATCGATCGAATTATTCACCCGACGGATCTTTTGTTCTCGCCTGTTGTGGTGGGTGTCCTTCTGGGATCGATTGTCGTTAAGGCCTGGATGTTTTTCTTCTACCGCCGCATCGGAAGAAGGATTGGCTCACAGACAATCATTGCTGCATCTGTCGACAGTTATTCGGATATTGCCGTTACACTCGTGACCCTTATATCCTTAATAATTTCGGTTTACTTCAAAATTACTATTGACGGTTATGTCGGTGTCGGTGTTTCTATATTCGTATTGTATGCAGGATATAATGTTGCCAAAGATGCATTAAGCCCTCTTTTGGGAAATGAACCGGATCCGACAGTGGTTGAGAATCTGAAAGAACTCCTGACAGCTGACCACAATGTACTTGGTGTTCATGATGTTATCGTACATGATTACGGGCCTGGCCGGATGATTGCTTCTGCCCATGTTGAAGTCAGTTCATCCAGTAACTTTATGGAAATACATGACGTGGTTGATCTTATAGAAAAACGAATCAGTGATCAGATGCATATTCCGATCACTATCCATATGGACCCTATAGATATGGATGACTCATCAACAAAAGAAATACGCAAAAGCGTTACGCTGATTGTACAGGCCCTTTCAGACAAGCTTTCCATACATGATTTCCGAATGGTTACCGGCAAAACACATACGAATCTTATCTTTGATATAGCTGTACCTTTCGAATACTCATTATCTGACGAAGGAATCCGCAATAATATCACTGAAAAGTTACAGGAACTGTACCCAACCATTTTCTACCTGGTCATACAATTTGACCGCAGTTTCCTGTGAAGCATGATTGTCTTAAAATACATATCGTGTATTTCCTGTCGATAGATTTGAAGAAAACTCAGTGATATAATAAATATCGTTTGACCGTTTTGGTATAGAAATGATAAGGGAAGTAGATAAGTGAAATATTTACAGAACAGCAAAACCCTTCGACTTTTCAAAAAAATCATTACTAGTATTCAACGGGCTGACCACATCTTAATCAGCCGTAAAGTATACCAGATGATTAGTATACTTTTATTTTCCGTTATTGCTGTCCTGCTGCTTAACAGCTTTAATATTACGGAAACAAAATCAAATTATTTGAATCAGTCCTCCAATACGATTCGACTGAGTGCAGGAACGCCTGTTGCTTTTTCATTCAAAGCAAGCGAAGGGAAGCTTGCGGACCTTCGAATCTACAAAGATGTGTCGCATACCAGACTTTCTGCATCAGATAAGGCAACAATTACAATTGCGTCGTCAGACGGCAAGGAAATACTGACTACACAAGCCTATCTTTACCATCCGAGCAGGAATTATATTTTGGTGAACTGCGGGAATGTTTCCCTCATTAAGGGTGACGTGTACACAGTTACTTTTCAAATATCGGATTTTGCCGACGGATCAACATTCTATCTTGCATCACACGAGGCAAATACATTTGGAGCCATTACAAGTGGGACAATATCGGATGACCAGCCAATAGGAATGAGTTATATTCCTAATGTGTCTTACTCATACAGTGTTATGTCCTATTCGCATATGCTTCCCCACATTGTTTTGTTTGTGCTGATTCTGGCCGGTTTATTCTTTTCCGGATTTATTGGCAGGCGATGGGTGAAGGAAGCATACCGCGGAGGATTTGTATGTACGCTCATCTACTTGACACAGGAGATACTGAATATTTCACGGGCCGATCCGATGCAGATATTGTTCCCGTTTACGATTCAGCACTATTTCGTATTTTTAGCAGGACTTCTGATTATCGTTCTATTCTATTTCCTTTTCTATGCCATATCCGGCAATGGTACGATTGCCATTATTATTACTGCTTTTTTGGGCCTGATGGCAGGTTATGTCAATCATATGAAAATTGTCATGCGTGGTGATCCGGCCATGCCGTGGGACCTTTTTTCCGCAGGAATAGCTGCAAAAATTACTACAAAATACAAATTTCATATTTCACAGCGTTTTGTTGTCTCCATAATCATGATTGTACTTATTGTCCTGATAATCCGGCTAACTTATACTCCGTTTATCCGCGGGCTCAAAAAAAGACTTCTATTCATTCTTTGTTCTGCTGTTGTACTTGCAGGATTTGTGTTCGGTGTTATTTTTAACCAGGGACTATTGAAAAGTATGGATGTGTCTTATTCATTATTTCCTCCGCTTCAAAGCTACAATGAAAACGGTACAATGCTGGCCCTTGCTTTGCAATTGAACCATCTTACCGTAAGCGGAGGGGAAAACAACACCGTAGGTGCAACGGAGGATTTGATTTCCAATTATGTCGAACAGGTGAAAAGCGTGAATCTGGATAGTACTGCCCTTTCCAATTCATATATTAAACCAAATGTAATCTGCATAATGAGCGAGTCGTTTTCGGATTTGAATGAAATCAGAAGCATAAAAACGACGGAAGAAGTCATGCCGTTTTTTGATTCTTTGAAGAAAGACGCCATGTATGGAGATCTGGCCGTTTCCATTTTCGGAGGCGGGACATGTAATACCGAATTCGAATTTTTGACGGGATATTCCGTCAAAAGCCTTCTGGCCGGCTCGTCTGTCTATAATTTCTATGTAAATCATCCGCTCGATGCGATGCCGCAGATATTCAAAGACCAGGGGTACAAAACGCTGGCAATTCATCCTTTTGATGCAGCGTGGTGGGGGAGGGCACAGGCATATCCTCTTCTGGGCTTTGATCAGTTTATCAGCGATAAGGATTTTGTGAATCCTCAGTTAGTCCGCGAATATATAAGTGATAAATCCGCATTTGAACGCGTTATAAGTGAATATGAAAATAAGGGAAAAGATACTTCGCTTTTCTCATTTCTGGTAACCATGCAGAATCATGCGGATTATACAGAATACTGGGACAATCAGGCCTATGATATTAAAATAACAAATTTCCCGAATAATTCGTTCCCGTGTACAGAACATTACCTGTCACTGCTCCGGGAGTCGGATGACGCCTTGAAAGAATTGATTACGTATTTTAAATCGGTTGACGAACCAACGATTATTGTGTTTTTCGGAGACCATAAGCCATTTCTGGATACCGACCTGTACAGCACTCTTCTTGGAGAGGAACTGGCATCCCTCACAGCGAGGGAATCTCTGCCGCTGTATACGACCCCCTATCTGATATGGGCGAATTATGACATAAAAACAGGGAATACAGGCATTACGAGCCCGAACTTACTTGGGCAGACGATCCTTGACCTGGCCGGAATTCCTTCGCCGGACGAACGTGCATGCCTGCGTGTACTTCAGAAAAAAATATCAGCTGTGAGTGCACTTGCCATTTTTGACAAAGACGGTACGGCATATACAAGGGATGACGCTCTTCCTGAAGATATTACAAAGATGTTAGACGATTACGCGTTTATTCAGTACGGCAAACTTTTTTTGGAGAATCAAGGAGAAGCGGCTTCTGAAAGTACATCAGGCAATTGATGTGGGTGTATTCCAAGTTTGTGTTATTGCTCAGTTTCCAGGGCATTACCCGGAAATGAGGCGGAATTCCTGCATACTGACGGTCCGGGACATTACACGGGATACTGCACCTCTGTTATCAATAAGCTATTTACGTTATAATATGAATTACTTGTTTTCACGTAGGAGGAATGACAATGCCTTTTCAGACAGAACAACAAACAGGATCAGAGTCTTCTTCCGCCGTTTTGAAGACGATAGTCCTGACGCTTTTTGCTATCGTCACTGCTGTTGTATCCGTGTCGTTTGCGGCTAATCATATGCGTATCGGTTTTGAGAAAGAATACAATACTCAGGTTGTTACAAAAACGCAGCAGCTTGCTGCGGCCAGTTCTCTTCTTATCAGCGGCGATGAAATTGCGGCTGACCCGGTAACGGCACAGACAAAGTATGTCAGCGTCCTGCCTGCGATTTTGGTTGACTCCAAAGAAAAAAACCAGAGCCGCAAAGTTTACGGACTGTATTCCTATACGAACGGGGAGCTTACTACACTTCTGCAAAGCAGCAGTGAAGGCCTGCATGCTGTGCAGATTCACGTCTCCGACTGGCTGACTGCTGAAGCTAAACCGTATTACATTCAGGATAACGATCAGTACACTGTACTGACACCCATTAAGGACAGTCAGGGAAAAGTAGTTGGCCTGTTTGAATTGTCTTCAACATATACTTTTTTGGATGAATACGGAAATGCAGTTGAGAAGCGGGTCCTTATGAGTGTAATAGTTGCAGTAGCTGCAGGTATTTCTCTGTTTTCCCTGCAGTATATTATTCCCCAGATAGTTCGAATCTTGAGACGCAAGGGGGATAGATACTGATATGAGGAACTTTTTTTTATCCAGCATAACGACACCCCCGCGTGGTAACCGGTCTCTTGCAGCTCAGCTTGGATTCTGTTTTGCGGTCATTTTTGTCATTCTGATTGTTATTTCCAATACGATTACATCTGCATATACGGCAGTACTTGAACAGGATCGATCCAATGCCCTTCAAACAACTGCAGTTACATCCGCTCTTGCCATTTCCCATACTACATTAAAAGAGGGAATGAAATTTCCTATGCCTATGAGTTCATATTTCAGCAATGGGCATACATATAATTATATTGTAAATATTTATACGAAGGCCGGGAATTCATTCCTTCAAGTATATACTTCCACACCGTCTGAGACTGTATCGGCGGAACAGGTCACGCTCGACCTTGACAGCGGCGCTGAAGAGAGCTACCGCAAGGCGTTTGAGAAGAGAGAAGCTGTTGTTGTTGCCAGATCCGACAAGACAGGAAGCTACGTGGCGGGAGTGGCACCTGTAATAGGTGTTGACGGTACAGAAACGGGTCTTGTTGAAGTACTCATGCCTGCATCGGATTTTCATTATGCAGAGCATGGCCTTTCATTATCATGGTTTTTTACAATACTCTCCATTTCAGCCGCTTTATCCATTGTGTATTATGAAATACATAAACTGCTAACAACAATTTTCGGTCAGCCGGATCGTCAATTGCCGAAAATTATTCGCTATGGACTGTCAGGATGCCAGTCGATTGCATTTTTTTCCGCCATGGCCTGCTCCATGCCCCCGCTTGTAATTTCCTCGTATTTGCTGAATGCATCTAAATCCGGGGCTCTGCCTTCGTACATTCCTCCTGTGGCAGTTATCATTTTGGGAGGTTTCCTGTTTGCTCTTGGATTCTTCGGATTCAGTACACTGAGAATGCTGTTTGTAAGGAGATTTACTACCAGGATTTCACTGATTACATCTATTTTTGCTGCATTTATTTTACTGTTAATATCATCTGTTCTATCGAATGTGTATCTGTATTTGGTTCTTCTTCTGCCGATCGGATTTTTGCTTGGAATGGTTTTCTACTTTCAGAGGGAATACCGGATTTATGCCAGCCGTCTCGGGTATGAAGAATTCAGTGAGCGTGTGATTCACAGTACCCAATATACAGGATATCTTCTTGGCGCCTGCGTAGGTGCGGTTATGTCCGGGATGATTTTTGAACGCTTCGGACAGGTTGCTGTTTCCCTCATTTGCGGCTGTATTCTATTTATTGTCGGAATACAGGCACTCCTTTTTGTTCAGCACTGCCCTCCGTCGTCCAGTCCGCCGCTTCATCTCCCGAATTTTCTGTATGCCTTATCCAGCAGAAAATCCGGCACATACATTTGGAGTTGTGTTATGACATCCGGCATACAGTTAGCTTTCTATTTTGTATTCATACCATTTTTTCTCAATAAGCTTGGATTATCTATCGCAACGATTTCATTTTATTTTATTCTTTTCACCTTTGTCGGAAATGTTCTGGTAAGGTCACTGCTTAAACTTTTTCCGAACAGAATGAATATGCAGGGACGTATTATGTCCTCTGCAATTCTGCAGATCACGGGTCTTTTTATACTTGCACTATTTCCCACTGCAAAGGTTCTGGTAATTACGGTGATTCTGATGGGTGCTGCACTGGGATTACATGAATTTCGTATGCTTGATTATTATAAGGATATGATCCGGGAAGACAAGCAGGCCCTTGCCAGGGAAATTCTTGAAAAGGGTTTTTCAAGCGGTGTGGTGATTGGATCCATCGTTTATTCCATGCTATTTCTTTCCGACAATTTACGCCTTTCACTTTTACTGTTCACAATATTAATGGCAGTACTTCTTTTTGCTTATCCGTTGATAACCCTATTATATACACCGTCAAGACCAAACCAATCATCCATGCCTGCAGGAAATGAGTATACAAAAACAAATGATCCTTTTGAACAGTATCAGGAGTTCCCTGATTATAACCAGGTGCCGCAGTACGGCGATATGGTGAATCACTCTGCAGAAAATGAGTACCAGGGCGAATATCCGGGGCAGCCATTGCCGCCGGATAACAATAATCCGGTGTATGGGCAGCAAAGCCCGTATAACAATTACAATCCGGACGAATGGGAAGGGGGGCGTCCCAAATGAGCATGTGGAACAAACCTCTGACCAGAGAAAACTTTGATGAGTTTTTTCGCCTTTTCGCAGCACCTGCCTACAGATCAACGTATAGGATTCTCGGGGATACTACACGTACGGAAAACGCCCTTACGGAATCTTTTCTCGAAGTGTATCATCAGCGAAATTCCGAAAGCTCGGGTGATCTTGTTTTTCTATTCAGTGATATCCTTCAAAAACGAGTTGAAACATTGGCGTCCCATTATCCGGTAACAATGTCCATACAGGCTGCGAATCGGGCACTCGATGAATTTACCGAGAACTCTATTCTTGCAGAACTGCATCGCCGTATTGATTCAACACCCTACAGAATCCTGGAAATATTTACGTCATCTGTTGGTAAGACGAGTTCACAGGCAGATTCTTTTTTAGGGCAGTTCCATAAATCCGGACTATCACTGTTTTTAATTTTTCAGCTAATTATTGTTGCCGTCATTATTTTTGCAATTACATATACAAGTGCTACGAAGATATTCGGAATAAATGACCTTGCCCCTCAATCTCCTGAAAATGCGGAATTGCTGATTGATGATGTACTTGTACCCGCGATGAATTATCTTCCGCTTACAGTATCCGGACAGACTGCAGCAGCAGAAACAACAGAAACCGGGCTTCCGACAGATGCTGCAGGACAGCCGGTAACCGGCTCTGATACGACAACTGTAAGTTCAGCACCTGAAGTAACAGCAGCTTCCGCAACGCGGGGGTAGAATACTCGGATCAGTATGTTTTCCCGGCGGATACGATGTTAAGTGTAATTGTAAACAGCGCCCCGGATTTGTCGGGGCGGTTTGCAGCGGTTACTGTACCTTTATGCTCTGATATGATTGCTTTGACAAGTGCAAGGCCGATGCCGTGCTTACCGTCTTCACCATGACTGAACCTGTCGAAAATAATCGGCAGTAATTCGTCTGATATACCTTTGCCGTCATCCGATATTAATACATTTACTGTGTCCGGATCCTTTGAGATGACAGTAAGGTCAACACATGTTTTTGCATAACGAAGGCCGTTTGATACTACATTTTCAAATGCCCTGAAAAGATCGTTTTCGTTTCCCAGGACATGTACATCCTTAACTGAAAAATGCAGAGAAATGTTTTTTTGCGAAAGCATCGCTGATCCGCGCATTTTCTCAACAACCGACTCAAGTAATTCCCTCAAATCAAATACATGTTTCTGGATTGCCTGCCTTCCGGCTGCGGCAGTATCCATTCGGGATATATTCAGAAGGTTTTCCACCATCCCGGTAAGGCGCTGTGATTCCGATATTATGACATCGGCGGCACTTTCCTGATCCTCAAAGACTTTATATCGTATCCCTTCGGCATATCCCTGGATGGACATAAGAGGGGTTCTGAGTTCGTGAGATGCATTCTGGAAGAACGTTTTCTGTTCCTTGTCTGTCTGGTCCAATTTATCTGCCATTACATTCATATCAGCAGCGAGGATATCCAGTTCCTTATCAAAAAAATTGAACTTCTGCCGTTTGAAAATACCGGATCCGATTTTGCTGGCAAAATCCGTGAGCTTTTGAATGGATCGAATAATACTGTTCGAGACAGCAAGGGATACTAAAAGGGAAAGCGCCAGTGCAATCACAAGTATTAGCACAAGAATCTCATAGAGGCTTTCTGCAAAATTGAGATAAGGAGAGGAGTCCAGGTATAAAATCAAATATTGAGGTGTGTACAGGCTGTTTGTACTGCTGCTTTCCTCGAACAAAATAGTGGAAACATAATAGGATGATTTATCAACTTTCACAACCTGGGCAGTATTTCCCATTCTGCCCAACCTGATTTGATCGGCCTTCATTTGTTCCGCTACATTTTTAATAATGGTGTAATCATTCTGGGACCCGGTTGATACCGGAATGGCGATACTATAATCTGAGTTGATCAACGCAACTTTAACATCTGAACTTCCGGACAGTGACTCGATAATCCGTTCTTTTATCAGATCTGAATTGAATGTCTGGCCCGGAAGAACCGGATGGTCTTTCGTCAGCTGGGAAGCAAGTATTCTGGCTTTTTCCCCTGTAATCATAAGTTTGGCACTCGAATCATTACGGATGTAATTCGATACAACAATGTTGAAAGAAAAAATGATCACAGCAAATGATATTAAAAATACTATGAAAAACGATAAAAATATATGCAGGCGCAAACTGATTTTTTTTTTGATCATATTATGTCTCCAGGGTATTGGAATTGATATCTGCCGGTAATTCTTCTTCTTCGTCAGATAACGACTTTAACCGGAAACCATACCCCCAGACAGTCTTAATAACAACATGGGATCTGGCAAGCTTTTTGCGAAGCCTTTTTACTGTATCATCAGCGACTCTTGTTTCGACTTCTGTCTCATATCCCCAGATCCGATCGAGAAGTTCCGCACGGGAAACAGCCCTGTCCTGATTGATTATCAGATACGTAAGAAGTGAAAATTCATTGGGTGTCAGCTGGAGGTCATCCTCCCCGCATGTTGCCGACTTGGTACGGGTCATAATTGCGATATCTTCGAAACGAAGGCTTTCATCAGGGTGATCAGATTTTTTACTGTCGGCTTCCGCCCTGCGGAAAATGGCTTTTACCTTCATTACAAGCTTGATTGGGCTGAACGGCTTTGTAAAATAGTCATCGCTTCCTAATGAGAGCCCTGCAATGTAATCGGAATCGCTGTCCCTGGCTGTGAGCATGACAATCGGAACATCACTGATCTTGCGTAAGTCGCTGCAGATAAAGAATCCGTCACGTCCCGGCATCATTACATCCAGGATTACAAGATCGGAGGGATTCGTGGAAAAATACCTCAGGAGGGATTCCCCGTCCGGAAAAGTAGTGACATCATAACCTTCACGCTCCAAAAATGTTTGCACTAAATTACGAATGTTTGATTCATCATCAGCTACATATATTGATTTTTTCATTGAATTCCTCCGTGTGATCCGTGTGGTACGATCGAATCATTTTGCTTGCATATTTATCTCATAAACATATGCTAGATGATCCGGCGATTGCTTTTGTGTGAAAAATGAGGAATATATCCGGATATTTTTCTTTCAGACGTAAAAATCGACATATTCGTACATTCTGACCCGGCACAATGCCGTATTAATTTGATTCCACTATATTATACGTCATTTACATAAATAGAGGCACAAAATGCATCCCGAATACATAACACAAATTTGCCGCAAAATTACGGTCTGTTTTTTTTTAGTATCGTGGAGTATTATATAACTTGCTGTAAAGTAAAATTGAGCAGTATTCATAGCTTATAACTTTTTTGGAGGACTTGAACACTATGCGCGAGATTCTTGTAACCGGCGGTGCCGGCTATATAGGTAGTCATACATGTATTTCCCTGATCCATGCCGGATTCAGTGTTGTAATTGCAGATGACCTGTCTAACAGCCGCTTCGAAGTAATATCCAGAATCCAGGAAATAGCTGGAGACAAAGTAAGCTTCTATCCATATGATGTTTCAGATGAACTGGAAATTGAGAAAATCTTTCAGAGGCACTCGATTGAATGTGTCATTCACTTTGCCGGCAAAAAAGCTGTCGGCGAATCTGTCCGAGTTCCGCTTGATTATTACCGCACAAATTTAAATACAACGATTTCCCTCTGCAGGGTGATGCAAAGACATAATGTCAAAAATATAGTTTTCAGTTCATCTGCCACAGTTTATGGACTTTCAGATAAAGTACCGTTCACAGAAGATTCTCCTCTTGGCGTTTGTACCAATCCATACGGATGGACAAAATGGATGAACGAACAGATTCTTCGTGATTTATGGGTGTCAGATCCATCCTGGTCCATTCATCTGCTTCGCTATTTTAACCCGGTCGGCGCCCATCCGTCAGGGCGGATTGGTGAAGATCCCAAAGGCCTCCCGAACAACCTCATGCCCTTTATTACACAGGTAGCAGTCGGGAAACTGAAAAAGTTAAGTATCCATGGCGGCGATTATCCAACGATCGACGGTACTGGTGTGCGGGATTATATTCATGTGATGGATCTTGCTGACGGACATGTAGCATCGGTTAACAAGTGCATTTCCGAAAGCGGTGTAAAGGTTTTCAACCTTGGAACAGGCAAAGGATACTCCGTACTTGAGGTTCTACATGCCTTTGAAAAAACGATCGGAAGAGCGATTCCATATGAAATCGGACCCAGACGTGACGGCGATATTGCTGTTTGTTTTGCAGAGACTTCAAAAGCAAAGAAAGATCTCGGCTGGGAGGCTGTACGCAGCCTGGATCAGATGTGTGCTGATTCATGGAAATGGCAAAGTAAGAATCCAAACGGATATGAGTAGAAATATCCATAAGATGCAGGAAGGAGGCTTGTTCATTCAATTCGAATTATTGAGTGGGCATAACCTTAATGAAACAAAATAGACCAGATGTAAGAAAACCAAATTTGAATTCACTTGATCAGGGCTATCAGCGGACAAACCAGAACCAGGAGAGTATTCCGCCAAGGAACCGCTCTCAGAATCCTTCCGACCAGACCGGCCCGGTACGTTCAAATCCGAAGAATCCATCCGCACGTTCCGGACCGCAGCGTTCACATCTACAGCGTTCACATCCGCAGAATCCATCCGCCCGCAATAGCCAGGTACGTTCCCGGCCGCAGAGTTCTTCCGGAAATGCAAATACCACAATGCGTACGAATCCTAACGGGAAAAAAGGCGGACGCAGGAAAAAACGTACAGCCAAACAGATTGTAACCCGTATTTTACTTGCAATATTGATTTTAGTAATTCTCGCCGGAATCGGTGCATTCGTATATATAAAGTATTTGGAGAATCAGATTACGATCATACCGACTGAAGTAAATCCTTCGATGAAAAACGAAGATGGTTCGATTGTTTCCCTCTCTGATGTTGCGACCGAAACGACGACGCTGACCATGCCGGCAGTCGAAGGTATTCACAATATTCTTCTGATTGGAATAGACAGCCGTTCAACTTCGTATTCAAAAGACGGAGCAGGCAACCTGGCAGATATAATCATGATCCTTACTGTTAATGAAAATGATAATACGATAAAGCTTACCTCTGTTCAGAGAGACTCATATGTGAATGTTCCGGGTTACAAAGATCCGCAGAAGATCAATTCTGCCATGACTTATGGCGGACCTCAGCTGTTGGTGCTTGTGCTCGAGAATCACCTCCGTATAAATCTGGATCAATATGCTTTTGTTGATATGAATCATATGGAGAAGGTTGTTGATGCCGTCGGCGGAGTCACCGTAAATGTTACGGAAGCGGAAAGATCAAGCCCATACGGACTTAATGACCTGGTTAAGGAGCAGAATGCAGCTTTCGGGTCACCGGTCGGTTCCCATATGCTTACAGAAACAGGTATTGTGACTCTCGATGGAAGGCAGGCTGTTGCATATGCCCGCATTCGTCATGTAGGAAATGGAGACTATGAAAGATCCCAGAGGCAGGTTGAAGTTATTCAGAGTCTCCTGCATCGTTTTATGGATTTGAATGTAGTCAGTAAAGGAAGTGTTTTGTCAGAAGTTTTTAAATTAATATCGACGAATATGACCCAAAGTGAGATGGAGGGGTATGTACTGACTTTCCTTCCGCATATCAAATCTGCCGAGGTTGCTTACATGCAGGTACCTGCTGCCGGCTATTCCAATGAAGGTACTTATTCGGATTTCAGATCCGGAGAATGGAGCATCAGACCTAACTGGAATGGAATGGTCCCTTTGGTCCAGCAATTTATTTTCGGTTCAACTTTCCCGTTTGATCCTGTTCCGATCATTCCCAAAGCGCCTACAGTGACACCATCTCCGACGCCTGCAAAAGATAATACACAGTCAGGCGGAAACTGATGATTAAACATGTTGATGCTGTAAATCTGTTTTTACAGGAGTTTTCCTTTCAACGCATGTCTTGACATGTGCAAAAAAAAGACCTATATTAGTGAATGTCTTTAGCACTCACAGTGACAGAGTGCTAAAAATTCTATATTAAGATATAAAAGGGAGGTTCAATATGATGATCAAACCACTAAGCGACAGAGTCGTAATCAAGATGCTGGAATCTGTTGAGACAACAAAGAGCGGACTTTTGCTTCCAGGTACGGCAAAAGAAAAGCCTCAGGTTGCAGAAATTGTAGCTGTCGGTCCGGGCGGTCTTGTTGACGGCAAAGAGGTCACGATGCAGGTATCGGTTGGCGACCGTGTTTTAATCAGCAAATATGCAGGTACGGAAGTAAAGATTGATAATATCGAATATACGATCCTTCGCCAGAGCGATATTTTGGCGATTGTTGAGTAACTGCGGTTTTGTTCAAAATTGAGAGAAGAATATCCTATGGAGGAAGACACAAATGGCAAAGGATTTAAAATATTCCGAAGACGCACGCCGTGCACTTGAAATCGGCGTAAATAAAGTTGCTGATACAGTTCGTATCACACTTGGGCCTAAAGGCAGAAATGTTGTTCTTGACAAAAAATACGGTGCTCCCCTGATCACGAATGACGGAGTAACCATTGCCAAGGAAATTGAGCTTGCCGATCGTTTTGAAAATGCCGGTGCCCAGCTCGTTAAAGAAGTCGCATCAAAGACCAATGATGTAGCAGGGGACGGAACAACAACAGCGACACTTCTTGCCCAGGCGATTATTCGTGAAGGTATGAAGAACCTTGCTGCTGGCGCAAATCCTATGATTCTCAGAAAAGGAATCAACCTTGCTGTTGAGGCAGCCCTTGAAGGCATTGTACGCGAATCCAAACCGGTCAACGGTTCAAAGGATATCGCCCGTGTTGCTGCTATCTCAGCCGGTGATGAATATGTAGGCCAACTTATCTCAAAAGCAATGGAAATGGTTACTTCAGACGGAGCGATCACGGTGGAAGAATCCAAATCCATGGGCACGGAGCTTGAAGTAGTAGAAGGAATGCAGTTTGACCGCGGCTATGTCTCGTCCTATATGTGTACAGATATGGATAAGATGGAAGCCATTCTCGACGATCCGTACATTCTTATTACGGATAAAAAAGTAAGTAATGTCCAGGACATCCTGCCTCTTCTTGAACTTGTAAACAAGCAGGGTAAAAAGCTTCTGATCATTGCCGAAGACATTGAGGGAGAAGCCCTTACACTCCTTATTATCAACAGACTTCGCGGATCCCTTTTCTGCGTCGGAGTAAAAGCACCGGGATTTGGCGACCGCAGAAAAGCGATGCTTCAGGATATCGCTATACTCACTGGCGGACAGGTCATTACTGATGATCTTGGTCTTGACATCAAGGAAACGACCCTCGAGCAGCTTGGGCGCGCGCATCAGGTGAAAGTTCAGAAGGAAGTTACCGTTATTGTTGACGGTGCCGGAGATGATAAGGCAATCAAGTCCAGAGTTTCTCAGATCCGTACACAAATTGAAGAAACTACGTCCGATTTTGATAAAGAGAAACTGCAGGAACGTCTTGCCAAGCTTTCCGGCGGTGTTGCCGTCATTAAAGTCGGTGCAGCCACTGAGACCGAAATGAAAGAAAAGAAGCTTCGTATTGAAGATGCACTTGCAGCTACCCGTGCAGCAGTCGAAGAGGGCATAGTACCCGGCGGCGGAACAGCTTACATCAATGTGTTGTCTGATGTTACGGCTCTGATGCCGAATTATTCCGGAGATATCCTTACCGGGATCCGGATTATTGCAAAAGCACTTGAAGAACCGGTACGTCAGATTGCAACCAATGCAGGTCTTGACGGCAGCGTTATCTGCGAAAATGTTAAGAAGGGACCTCCCGGCTGGGGATTTGATGCCCTTAATGAAACCTACGTGGATATGGTTGAAGCCGGCATTGTGGATCCTGCAAAGGTTACACGTTCCGCCCTTCAGAATGCCGCATCCATTTCGGCTATCCTGCTTACCACGGAAGCAGTTGTCTGTGATATTCCCGAACCGGAGCCCCCGATGCCAAATCAGGGCGGCGGGATGTATTAATTCATCACTGAAATGTAATTTTGAGACCCTGTCGATATCGACAGGGTCTCTATTTTTATTCTTCATCAAAATATTATTACTTTCATTTACAAATAATCTTTCCTTTTCATGTAAATATACGCTATGATTAAAAGAAAAATATAATAATACAAGGAGAAAATATATATGCAGCAGGATTTATTCATTGAAAAGATTGTTAAGCGTAAACGCCGTGGTATTGATATCGTATTTGCTGCAGCACTGATATTTCTGGCAATTTTACTGATACTTCTTTGCTTCTATATTCCGATAATTATTCAGCAGAATGTCCTTTATATTTCCACTTTTGCTTCCGCAGGAATCGTATATCTTGTTTTTCGACTGATCAAGGGATTGAACCGTGAATACGAGTACAGCATCCTGAATGATGAACTTACCATCGATAAAATAATAGCTGAGCGCAAGAGAGTAAATGTTTTTAAAGGCAGCTGTAAAGATTTCTCCGTAGTTGCTCCCGCTGAAAAATTGACCGCCGATACATTTGCACAGAAGAACCTCCTGCATTTTGATCTGCGTTCCGGACAGGACAATGGCTGTGACTGGTATTTCATTACAAAAACAAACCTGCCAACACTGGTTCTCTTTGAGCCTGACGAGCGGTTTATTGCCGCATTCAAGCGTTTTAACCCGCGGGCTTTCATGAACAACTGATAGGGTTACGCATCTGCACTATTTTCCGATTTTCATTATATGCCGTCACAAGCAATCTGTTTTGATTCAAATATACGTGGGGGGATTATGCTATGAGGAAGAAGAAATTTACCAAAGAGGAAATGAGCTGGCTTTTTTATGACTGGGCCAACTCCGTATATGCGACTAATATTATGGCGGCAATATTCCCGATTTACTTTGCAAAAGTATGTGCTGCAAGCCTGGTGGCGGGTGACCAGATGTGGGCATACGGCACATCTCTTGCAACCCTTATCGTTGCAATTCTCGCACCTTTCCTCGGTGCTGTCGGTGATTATAAAGGTATGAAGAAGAAACTGCTTGCAACCTTCATGGGTATCGGTGTTGTTTTCACACTTCTTATGGCAGCAACGGATAACTGGAAGCTTATGCTTGTAGGATATGTCATTTCGTATATCGGTTTTACTGGCGGGAATCTTTTCTATGATTCATTCCTTACCGATGTCACGACAGAAGATCGGATGGATAAAGTATCCTCATATGGATATGCAATGGGGTATTTAGGAGGAAGCACCATTCCGTTTCTGATTTCGATTGCTATTATCATGTCGCCGTTTGGCAAAGCAAATGGTTATCTGGCAGTTAAAATAGCCGTTGTTATCACTTCGCTGTGGTGGGGATTGTTTAGTATTCCCATTCTTAAAAATGTTCACCAGAAGCATTATGTTGAGATTCCAGCCAAAAATCTTATTGCGAACACACTGAAAAATGTATTGAAGACGGCAGTTGAGATCTTGTCCAATAAAGGCATTTTTGTATTTGTCCTTGCCTATTTCTTTTACATAGACGGAGTAAATACGGTCATCCACATGGCCACCGCGTATGGTTCGACACTAGGTCTGGACAGTACCGGGATGATACTTGCCCTTCTTGTAACACAGATAGTTGCGGTTCCCTGTTCCATATTTTTCGGAAAACTTGCCCAGAAGTTCGGATCCCTTAAAATGATTCTGTTTGCAGTCTGCATATACGCTTTCATTTGTCTGGTTGGTTTCTATATGGGATATACTATTGAGCATGCTCTTGCTGTTGACCCGCTTAAGGGAGATGTATATCTGTCAGCAAAAGATACTTCACAAACACTGTTCTGGGTTATGGCCGTTCTTGTCGGTACGGTTCAGGGAGGAATACAGGCTATTTCACGTTCGTATTTCGGAAAGCTTATTCCACCGGAGAGATCCAATGAATTCTTCGGATTTTTCGATATATTCGGGAAATTTGCCGCTGTCATAGGAACATTAATGTATGGACTTATTTCACAACTTACGAAAAGTGCCGCAATGGGCATTCTAAGTGTTTCGGCGCTGTTCATAGTGGCCTTAGTTATTCTTGTAGTTGGTAAAAAAAGTTTAAAAGGCGCAGAAAAAATGACCTCCACAAGTAAGACTATCGACTGAATACCCCCGGGTAAATAAATGAAAGGAAAGGATAACTTCATTAGAAATGATAAATGATATCAAAGAAGAAAGCAAAACTGAGCACCCGGAACAGGAGCAGCCTCTTCCGAGTGCTCATAGCTTATATACGTACGATATTCTCGGAACGGATACTGATTATAAAGACCAGATCCAAATGCATTCCCTGTTTTCCATGATGCAGGAGGCTGCGTCGCTGAATGCCGATGTGTATGGGTGGGGATCGGAAGTTCTTGATCCGATGGATATATGCTGGCTATTGCTTCGTATTTCCGTACGGATGACAAGGCGTCCGTCCTGGCTGGAGAAAATTACAATTGAGACATGGTCACGCGGTTCAGACAGGATCTATTTTCTAAGGGAATTTCTGTTCTATGACGCAGAAGGCATCCGGATCGGTGAGGGATCATCTGTATGGATACTGGCAAACAAGTCGACTCACAGGCCTGTCAGACCTTCGGCAATCATGGAGATATCCAAGGTTACCTCTGATCCTGTGGCAGCCCTGCCGTTTGATCCCCCCAAAATTAAGCCTGTTGCCGATACCGCATGGATGTCATCGAATATTTCCGGAGAGAATACAATCGTGAAATATGCTGATTTCAGTGAAATTGACAGAAACCATCATGTGAATAATACACGATATGTAGCATGGTGCCTGGACGCAGCACACAACCGTTCGCTGGACCAGGGGGATATTTTGGGTATTGATATCAACTATAATTCCGAGATTCATTTTGGCGAAAAAGTTGTGCTGTTTTTCAAAGAAGAGGCAAATAAGGAACTTCACGTTGACGGATTTGTAGCAAGTGGTGACAGGATAGCATTTTCAGCCGTTTTGTATAAAGACGAAACGATTAGTTGAATTATAGATATCAATAAAGCATTTTTGCGGCAAAGCTTCGGTATTTGGATAAATGCACCTGAATATGTATTGTTTTCTACATTTCCCTTGTTGGATCTGCTTTCTAGTTATAAATATTTGCGTTATAATTTCAATCGCACACATATAAAATACGTGGCTGCCAGGGAGGGTCAATCATGATTGAGATTTCCAATCTTGTAAAATATTACGGTGATAATATAGCTGTGGATAATATTACATTTACAGTTAAAGAAGGAGAAATCCTCGGATTCCTCGGGCCGAACGGAGCGGGGAAAACAACAACGATGAATATCCTTACGGGATATTTGTCAGCGACAGCCGGTAAAGTTGTTATTAACGGACATGATATTCTGGAAGAGCCTGCTGCCGCAAAAAAGGCTATCGGCTATCTGCCTGAACAGCCCCCTCTTTATCTGGATATGACAGTCCTTGAATACCTGAAGTTCATAAGCGAGTATAAGTGTGTTCCAAAGGCTGACCGCATACGCCAGCTTGCTGAGATCATGCGCCTCGTTCGAATTGCGGATGTTTCGGATCGCGTCATACATAATCTTTCCAAAGGCTACAAACAGCGTGTAGGCATTGCGCAGGCACTCATCGGGAATCCAGCCGTCCTTGTACTTGACGAGCCAACAGTAGGCCTTGACCCCAAACAAATCATAGATATACGCAATCTCATCAAAACACTCAGTAAGAATCACACAATCATTCTAAGCTCCCATATCCTCCCTGAGGTTCAGGCGGTTTGCGACAGAGTGGTTATTATTAATAATGGTAAAATTGCAGCTATTGACACACCTGATGCCTTGTCACACAAAATGGCAGATAATGCTAAGCTTTCCCTTACATTTGAGGGACCCTTTAAGGACGCTTCAAGTAAGATACTTTCTCTTCCCGGAGTACTTGGGGTATCTTCCATTATGGACAAGAATAATACCCAGAAGATAGAGATTTCAATCGATGCCAAGAAGGACGTCAGAAAATCAATTTTCTACACGATGGCTTCAAACTCCTGGCCGATACTTGAATTCAAATCACTTGATCCGACACTTGAAGAAATTTTCCTGAGTGTTACAACATCAGATGAAAAGAAGCGGAGGTAATAAAAAAATGCGCGCAATATATAAACGTGAACTGTTATCCTATTTTCGTTCACCGATCGGTTGGGTTGCAGTAGCCCTTTATGCACTTTTGGGCGGCTTCTATTTTGGCTATTCCATGTCTGCAACAAGTTCCGTCAATATCAGCGAAGAATTGGGCATAATACAAGAATTTTTTATGATCGTAATCCCGGTGATTACCATGAGGCTTTTTTCGGAAGAGAAGAAGAACGGTACGGATGTATTGCTGTACACTTCTTCCGTCCCGCTATTTAAAGCTGTGCTCGGTAAATACCTGGCGGCACTTTCGCTCTTTCTCATTATGCTTTCAACCACAATCATACATGTTGTTCTCTTAATAGCCCTGGGCGGCAATGTAAATGCATCGACTCTGGGTTCGTATATTTCCATGATTTTACTCGGCGCCCTGTTTATTGCGGTAGGCATTATGGCTTCGGCTGTAACTGAAAATCAGATAATTGCTGCTGTAATAAGTGCTGCAATTATCGTTTTCACAATGCTGCTTCAGATTATTTCATCCTCACTGGAAGGAATATTTGTAAGCATCAGCAGTGTATTTAATCTGTTTCAACTTTCTTCGGAGACGATTAACAAAGCTGGGGAGAACCTGGCTGCAGCCATTAACTGGCTGGATCCCATATCCCGGACCGCTTCATTCCAGTATGGAATAATATCACTGAGTCCGATTCTGTTCTGTCTCAGTCTGATTGCTCTGTTCCTGTTCTTTACGTATAGGATTCTGGAGAAGAGACGCTGGAGTCAGGGTTAATTCCATCATTTGTGATAATAGGGAGGTTAGTTCATGAACCAAATTAATAATACAAAAAACGAAGAATCCCGTACGAAGAAGAGTTTAGTGAAAAAGAATAAGAATACCGATAAGCGTGCGAGATCACTCCGATTATTTTCTGTTGGGTCCGTTATTATCATCATTGCCATTTTGCTTGTCATAAATTTACTTTTTGACTCAGTCTTCAGCGGAAAACTGAGTTGGGATTTATCGAGTTCAAAAGTGAACTCAGTCAGTGAAGTATCGCAGGGTATCCTTTCGAAGATGAGTAAAGACGTTGAAATTGTCGGACTATTTGAATTAACAAAGGCTGTCGAAGCTCAGTATGCTGATTTTGTTCCGCTTCTTTCTGACTATGCTGCCAAATCAAACGGGCATATCACTATACGCTACGTTGATCCTGTCAAATATCCATCCATTATTACGGAACTCGATCCTAATAATACGATCAAACCGGCCGCTGGGTCTTTTGTAGTGAAATGCGGAAGTAAAGCAAAACTAATCAATCCATACGATTGTTTTACTTATGAACAGACCTATTACCAGACAGGAAATATGGTCGCTACTTCCAATAATATTGAATACAATTTTACCGGTGCTATTTCATCGGTAATATCGGATGCCGTAATAAAAGCATATTTCACATCGAATCATAAAGAAGCGACGCATGGGCAATTGGATACTGTCCTGACTAATCATGGAATTGAAGTTGCCGACTTGTCGACAATCGAACTGGCCGCCATTCCTGCCGACTGCTCACTTCTGATTATTGACGATCCAATTGAAGATATTTCCACAACGGACATTCCCCTGCTGACAAACTATTTGAACAACGGAGGAAAATTGATTGTAATAACAGAATATGTCAGTGCCAATCCCGTTTTTACGAATCTGAATCAAGTGCTGCATACCATGAATTTGAATATTTCCGACTCGCGTCTCTCTGAAAATGACATGTCATACCGGCTTCAGGCAACAACAGGGTATATGAGCTATGCGGATATGCCGGCGGGTACTTTTTCCGCTGCTGCCTACAGCGGTGAGCTCCTAATAACGGATGGCAGGGGAATTGATATATTTGATAATCCGAAATCTTACATTACAACGGAACCTTTGATCACATCTTCCGCATCCGCTGTACTTGAAGTAAACGGGGACCCAACGCAAACCGATGCCGCAGGGGTTAAGAATATTGCGATGTATTCAGTCAATTCAGGAGGAACTGCGAAAAGTGAAGCGGTGGTTATCGGAACAACAACGCTGACAAGCGATGAATTCATTAATCAGTACTCTGTCAACAATAATAATACTAACTACTTCGGTACTTTTGCCCTCCATATGGTTGGAAATACGAATACCGTGCAGGTAGATGTTAAACAGATCACCAACTACAAATTGACTTCTGCCCCGGCAGCAAATATGCAGGGAATCTGGTCTGTGGTGCTCATGGCCGTAATTCCGATGACATTTATTGTAATTGGAATTGTTGTCTATAAAAAACGTAAAAACCTGTAACTGCAGAAGGGAAGCAGCATGAAGACTTGGAAGAACCTGATCATTCCGGCAGCGGTCCTTACCGTGCTGATCATCTTACTTGCCGTATATAACTTTGCTCTAAAGGATAAACTGAATCCGCAGGATGAATCAGCGGCAGAAACAAGCGCTTCCGGATATGTAGTGAATTACCAGGCCGCAGACATAAAAGGGATCCATGTTCTTAAAAAAGACGGTTCGGGCTATTTTGTGACTGCAGACGGTACCGGAACGGACGGAACACCGGTGTGGGCCTTTGCAAGCGACAATGAAGACACGGCAGGGGATATCTTTTCCCAGGCTAAGCTGGCATCGTTTGTAGATGTTTTATCTTCATGCGATATAATCAAGGGCATTCCTGATGCCGGTGATTCCCTGGCGGAATACGGACTGGATAAACCGGATTTCACAGTCATGTATACACTTGTTTCCGGAGAAGTACATACCTTGCTTTACGGCAGCACAACGTTTGACGGAAGCTATGTATACTGCACGCTTGATGATACGGGAACAGTCTATACTACGAATGCCGTCGAGGCAGCAAAATGCGATTCATCCCTGATTGATTTTCTTGATCCGGTGATTACGTCTGCAAAAGCCTCAGATGTCGCAATAGCGGAATTCAAACGCGCTGAAGACAACCTTGATCTTGTAACAACTTCAAGCCAGGTCTCCGCGTCTGACGCCGTGTCTCCCGGGTCAGGCTGGGATGTTGCCAGTCCGTTTACAATAAAGGCAAGCAGTGCATTCGGTAAACTTATGGATTCCGTCCTGGCTTTGTCGGCGTCGGAATTTGCGGATCTGAGTCCTGAGGATTATACAAAATACGGTCTTGATAATCCTGCCTACACTTTTGACATACTGTTCAAAGACGGTAAGAAGCTTCAGATTAAACTCTCCAAAGACATGGGAGGGATTTACTATGGCGTGACGTCTGATTCACCCCGGGTTTTTTCCTTGGGAACATCCGCATTGACCGGGCTCCAGACACCCCTCATTGAGCTTATATCTCCATTTCTTACCTATCAATTGATTTCTGACGTTAAAAACATTGATGCAAGCTTCCCTGATGGTGTATTCTCTATGGGTATGAGTGTAGCCAAAGGCGGAGGTGTTTCAGACAAGGACTCTGTTGTGACAATTAATGGACTGAATGCAAAAGTTGCAGATAATAAAGGCAGGTCGTATTTTGCACTTTTGTATGAAGGAATCATTGGAATGAGCGTATCTGACTTTGATTTATCAGCAAAACCGGTAAATACTAAAGATGTTACGATTACAATTACACTCAAAACCGGTAAACAAACAATAATAAACCTTGCGGTTAAAGACGAAAATACGTATTATGCATTTATAGATGGTGAGTATCATGGTTTTCTTGTTTCCAAAGATGACCTCTACAAAGATAATGGCGCTGATTTATACGATTATGGAATATGGGCTGCATACAACCGCCTCATGGAAGCCATTGACGGCGATGACGGCAGTGGAGTATATGTGATTTCGGACTCATAAGAAAGGGTATATAATGCCTTCAATTGACACAGACAGAAAGCGTAAGAAGAGATCTGCCAGACGGCGGTCTCTTTTGCCGCTTCTTATTATTTTTATCCTGCTTTTAATGGCCGCTTCCGGAGTACTTGTTTATCTGGTTCGAAATCATCTTGGTGCAGCAACTGGAGTAGATACAACTACCCGGCTCTCGGCACAAAGCGGTTTTTCATGTGAATACTCAGAAGCACAGAAGCTTTATCCTTTTTCCGAAGGAGTACTCAAGGTTACCGCTACCCGAGTTGCTTATTTATCGATGACCGGGACGGAAATATACGGCGTCGACATCAAAATGGACAAGCCTTTTTGTGTAATCCAGGGAGATCATGCCTTGATTGCAGATTCCGGCGGGTACTTTTGCATGCTTCTGGATGCAAAAGGCGAAATTTATCAAAAACAGATGACCGGAGCCATCAGTTTCGGTGCTCTTTCCTCCGACGGCTATGCAGGACTCATCATGGAGCAGCAGGATACGAAGGGTGCGGTCTATCTTTTGGATGCGCAGGGGAATTTTCTTGCGCAATGGAATTCCGTAGAGTCCGGTTATCCTGTTTCCATTTCGTTTTCACCGGATAAATCGGTTGTTGATATTGCACTTGTGGACACGGACGGTTCATCAATGCAGCCCCGCCTAAAGAAGATCGGTCTTCCAACCGGTTCGCAGGACAAAAAACCAAAGGATCTCGCGCTGTATACACCCGATGTCTCATCCATTCTTTCTAACATTTCCTATATCGGAAAAGACAAGACGGTACTGGCCGGAATATCCGATTTGTTATGTTTTTCCGGTGACAGTATTCAGACTATTTCTTCTTACGGTCAGATATTCAGTGTATTTTCTTCCGGTGACGGAGTGAACGTCATTTATTCGGATGGTATTGGACAGGAAGTCCGTATGGAATACCTGGGGTCCGGTTTTGTACGGGGAAGCTCGGTAGTCTTAGGGAATAATTTCATTGAAGCAAGGACAAAGGACGGCAGTGTGATTATTGCCGTTGATGATAAAATAATACAGGTAAATGCCGTTACTTTGGAAACGGAAAAATCTGTCAAAGTAGATCAGGAAATTCTTAAGATCGGCTATTTGGATGAAAAAACAGTAATTGTTGTAACAGCAGACAGTGTACGGGAACTTACTCTGTAAGTAGGGAATAGAAAAGGGAGGCATAGTCTTTTGGAAACAGAACTGAAACTAAAATTTACTTCGCGCGAAGAAATTCTTAAGCTGTGGAGTACGGAATGGTTTGCAGATATTCTTATTCCGAATTCCGAAAGGACGGAATACTACGACACGAAATACATTGAAACGAAGGACAGGGCGCTTCTTGCCCATAACGCGAGTATTCGTGTCCGTGAAATCCGTGACGGTGACTTTGTACATACGGTAAAAATCGGCGGTACAAGTCGTGACGGGCTTCATCAGCGGTTTGAATGGAATCTTGAGACAACAGATGACGAATTCAATTCCGCAATATTTGTTGAGCATGCAATTACAGACGGGGATCCTTCTGAAATACTGGAAGAGGTTCTGCAGTCCATTTCCGGTAAGGACCTCAATATGATCTGCAGGACGAGTTTTGAAAGGACTTTGTCTTTGGCTGGATTTGGAGACAGTCTCCTTGAAATCTGTTTTGATGATGGAAACCTGTATGCAAAAAATGCACGTGAAAGATTGTGCGAATTGGAAATAGAACTTAAACAGGGTGATGTACGTGATGTTCTCGCCCTTGGGGATGAAATTATTGCACAGACCGGTGCGGTTAAGGATGATCGCGGCAAATATGCCCGCTGCCTTGCCATGCTGGATTCATAATGAATATGTCTGCCGAAAATCGCGGCAAAAGAAATCCTATTATCGATATTGCAGTGATTGGCGGCGGTGCTTCAGGAATGGCTGCTGCTATTATTGCGCAGCGATTTTTCGCCCGAGAAAATCATAATGAGACCCGCATCATGATTTTTGAACAAAATGACCGGGTAGGCAAAAAACTTCTCATGACGGGAAACGGCAGATGTAATCTGACAAATCTTGATGACGATTTGAATCACTACCATGGGTGCAATGTAAGCTATGCCAAAGATGCGCTACTTACTTATCCGCCGTCTGAAGTCATTACATTTTTTGAAGGACTCGGTGTAATCTGCACAGTTGAAGACAGCCGGAAAGTCTACCCGCTGAGCCTGCACGCAGGATCCGTTTTGGATTCCCTTCGACTTTCCCTGGATGATCTTGGAATAATAGTCAGAACCGGCGCCCGGGTAGTCAATCTGGTAAAACCTGAAAATGAAAGTGTTTTTCATTTAACTTTGGCTGACAAGGATGTTTTCTATGCGTCTACTGTTATTGTTGCAGCAGGCGGTATGTGCGCGCCTTCAACAGGATCCGACGGAAACGGATACAATCTGCTTACAAAATTATCACACAGGCTCATTGCGCCGATTCCCTCGATTGTTCAGCTTAAAACGGATACAAAGTTCTGCAAACCGCTGTCCGGGAATAAAATACAGGGAAGGGCAACTTTGTTTATCGGCGGCAGAAAAATACGGGAAGAGTCCGGCGAAATTCTTTTTACGGATTATGGCTTGTCCGGTCCCCCTATCCTGCAGCTTTCCGGCTACGTATCACGTTTTTTTGCGGATAAGATAAACCGAACAACCGGAGAGAAAATCTATGTATCACTGGATTTTCTTCCTGATTATTCACTTAGCGAAGTGCGCGAAATGATGAATATGCGAAAAAGTACTTTTTCAAACCGTAAGCTTGATGAGTATCTGACAGGACTTTTTCACAAACGACTTGCACTTGGACTTTTGCGGGAATCAACGGATAAACCGATGTCTGCACTTGTATCAGTACTCTCCGGCAAAGATATTGAATTACTTGCTGCCTCCTGTAAAGGCCTGAAAATTTTAGTTACAGGTACTATGCCTTTTGCAAATGCGCAGACGACGGCAGGCGGAATCGACATTTCCGATTTTGATCCATTGACGCTTTCTTCTTCTATATGCCCCGGACTGTATGCCTGCGGGGAAATCCTTGATATTGACGGGGACTGCGGAGGATTCAATCTTCAGTGGGCGTGGGCATCAGGTTTTCTGGCCGGAAGTTCAGCTGCACAATACGTGATCAAGAGTGAAAACTATGAGGCTTGAAACATCCCTTTCTTTTGGACTTGATGAATATGACCGGCTTCCGGCAGATACACATACGAATTCCGGTGAGAAGGATCTTCGCAATTATGCATGCCTTTCACTGAGAAAACCGGTTTCATCTGATCTGCGGTGCGTAATACTTAAAAAATCAATTGATGCCAGGAAAAAATCGAAGATAAAAATTACTTTCCGGGTTTGCCTGACAGATGATTCTGAGCAAGAAGGAAAAGAGGCTGTTAAATCAACCGCTGAAACCGGATATGCAAGTGACACACCCGGTAATCCTGGTGCGGAAAAAGCAACAAAATCACATCCTGTCGTCATTGGATTTGGACCGGCCGGAATGATGGCCGGTCTGATTCTTGCCAGAAAAGGACTTTCACCGGTTATTATCGAAAGAGGCAGTACGGTTGAGAAGAGATCTGCCGATGTCGAAAGTTATTTTTCTACCGGAAAGCTTTGCACACAATCAAATGTCCAGTTTGGAGAGGGAGGGGCCGGAACCTTTTCCGACGGCAAGTTAAGTACTGGTATTTCAGACCCGAGGAAGCAGTTTGTTCTTGATACCTTTGTAAGAGCAGGCGCACCTCCTGAGATTATGTATCTTTCACACCCGCACGTCGGGACGGATCGGCTCAGGGATGTAGTAACCGGTATCCGTAAGGAGATACTGTCGCTGGGGGGAACGTTTCTTTTTGAACGGCAGGTCGTTGGTTTCGAGTCTGAAAACAGTATCATTCAAGGAGTCTGGCACGCACCTTCCGGATTTCCAGGTGATACGTGTTTTCTTGCTGCTTCTGAAGTTGTCCTGGCGATCGGCCATAGTGCAAGGGATACATTTTGCGTACTAAACGACATGAAAATTCCGATGACAACGAAACCTTTTTCAGTAGGCGTACGGATCGAACATCCGCAGGACTGGATCAATCGTGCCCAATATGGCGTATCAGCAGGACATAAGGCGCTTCCGCAGGCAGACTACAAACTTGTAGCACATACTTCAACGGGCCGTGCCTTATACACTTTCTGCATGTGCCCCGGCGGCTTTGTTGTGGCAAGTGCTTCCGAAGAGGGACAGGTAGTAACGAACGGAATGAGTAATTATCATCGTGATGCCGCGAATGCCAACAGTGCCATACTTGTCGGGGTGGAACTTTCCGACTTTGGTGAAGAAGGAGTCCTTTCCGGAGTGCATTTCCAGGAAATGCTGGAGCGCATTGCATACGAGTCCGGCGGTCGAAGCGGCAGGGCGCCATGCCAGCGGCTGGGGGACTTCCTGGAGAACAGGGCATCCGTATCCTGCGGGGAAGTTGTGCCGTCCTACCGCCCGGGTGTTGCCTATACAAATCTCCGCAGTCTTCTTCCTGGAGTTGTATCGGATACAATTCTTGAAGGGGTTCTTGAAATGAATAAAAAATTACCCGGCTTTTCACATCCTGACAGCCTGCTGACAGGATTTGAGACGAGAAGCTCATCACCGGTGAGAATTGTGCGGGATGATTCCCTGCAGAGCACAGGATTAGCCGGACTTTATCCATGCGGTGAAGGAGCAGGATATGCCGGTGGTATCATGTCTTCGGCTATTGACGGTATCCGCTGTGCCGAAAAAATCATCGAAAATCGTTTTGCATAAAGTGTGGTAAAATATATACATATATTTGTATTTCTTGCAGATTGATTGCTGAAAGGAGAATGCACACAGCTGAGGGTTATTGTGTGCATAATAAGTATGAAAATTACAATTCTTGGCTGTTCAGGCGGATACCCGGCTCCGGGGGGAGCGACAACCGGATATCTCATTCAGTTTGCCGGTAAAAACATATTAATTGACTGCGGAAGCGGTGTTTTATCCAATCTGTTTCGATATATTCAGGTAAACCAGATTGATGCTATTATTCTTACACATCTTCATGCCGATCACTTGTCCGATATTTTCGTACTGAAATATGCGCTTCAGATGAATAAGCAGAACGGACTGGATATCCATTCGATTCCGCTCTTTGCACCGACTACGCCTGAATCTACATTCAGCCAGCTTCAAAATGATGCCAATCTAATAGTCGGACATATTAATTCGTCTACTGAGCTTCCGCTTTTTGGAGCAACAGCCACTTTTTTCCGCACATCTCACCCTGTTGAGTGCTATGGTGTCCGTATCCAATATGAAGGGAAAATATTTGCCTTCTCAGGAGACGCCATATACGGACCGGAATTACTGCCTTTATTTGAAAACGCAGATTTGGCTGTTATGGACTGCGGTGCGATAGAAAAAGCGAGAAAACAAATAATGCTTCATATGACGCCAACGGAATGTTTCCGCCTCTATCGTGAATGTCAGATAAAAAAGGTTGTGCTTTCCCACCTGGTTCCGTATTATAGTATATCGGAGATCACAGAAGAGGCAGATTCGTGCGGGTCATGGCCATACACAGTTGCCTCTATTAGTCAGGAATATGACATTTGAAGTGAAATGAGGTAATTTATATGAAGCCAATGGATAATCATGCGGCAGTTATTACTGTCATAGGCCATGATACAATCGGAATTATTGCCAAAGTCAGCGCAGCGCTGGCAGATAATCAGGTAAACATAAAAGATATCACGCAGACAATACTTGATGAGATATTCACAATGATTATGATTGTCGATATGACGCACTCCAACGTTGACATTAAAGATCTCGCCGATCAGCTTGAAGCTCTTGGAGCCGAAATCGGCCTTTCAATCAGGATTCAGCATGCAAGTCTTTTTAATGCGATGCACAGGATCTGATCCTGATCTTTTGATAAAACAGACGACAAGTGAGGGGAAATTATGTTAACCGAATATGAAATTCTTGAAACGATCAACATGTTTCAGGAACAGCATTTAGATGTCAGAACCATTACAATGGGGATCAGCCTGATGGATTGTTCGTCATCGAGTGCGGAAGAAACCTGCCGGCGCATATATGATAAAATCTGTCGAAGGGCGGAGAAACTTGTTAAAACGGGAGAAGATATCAGCAGGGAATATCAGGTACCGATTATCAATAAGCGTATTTCGGTGACACCGATTTCTATTGTCGCTGCTTCATCAGGAGCAACCGACTATGTTTGCTTTGCAAAAGCAATGGACAGGGCGGCTAAAACATGCGGGGTTAATTTTATCGGCGGTTTTTCCGCGTTGGTTCAAAAAGGATATACGGACAGTGATATTAAGCTGATAGAGTCCATTCCCGAGAGTCTGGCTGTAACAGATTACGTGTGTTCCTCCGTTAACCTCGCGACTTCAAGGACCGGCATTAATATGGATGCCGTCCGGGACATGGGACGCATCATTAAAAGGACAGCAGAGCTTACAAAGGACCGCGACGCTATCGGCTGTGCCAAACTTGTTGTATTTGCAAATGCACCGGACGATAATCCGTTTATGGCAGGCGCTTTTCTCGGACCGGGCGAACCGGAATGTGTTATAAATGTCGGGATATCCGGTCCGGGTGTCATCAAAACGGCAATGGAATCAGTAAGGGGAGCCGACCTGGGTGTTGTCGCTGAAACGATTAAAAAAGCCGCCTTCAAAATAACCCGTGTCGGTGAGCTTGTCGCCAGGGAAGCATCCGCGCGGCTTGGCGCACCTTTTGGAATTGTTGACCTGTCGCTTGCACCCACTCCTGTAGTCGGTGATTCAATTGCCAGAATCCTGGAGGAATTCGGACTTGCGGACTGCGGAGCATGGGGTACCACATGCGCACTTGCCATGCTTAATGACGCTGTTAAAAAAGGCGGAACAATGGCTTCTTCTTTTGTAGGAGGATTGTCCGGTGCATTTATTCCTGTTTCTGAAGATGAAGGAATGATCGCTGCCGTAACAAAGGGGTCCCTGAATCTTGAAAAATTAGAAGCCATGACCTGCGTATGTTCCGTAGGCCTTGATATGATCGCTATTCCCGGAGACACACCGGCGACTACCATTTCCGGCATTATTGCTGATGAAATGGCAATAGGTACATTTAATAACAAGACTACGGCTGTCCGCATTATTCCTATGCCCGGTAAGGGTGTTGGTGATTTTGTCGAGTATGGCGGTCTTCTTGGTTCGGCACCTATCATGCATGTCAACCCATCTTCCTGCGCAGATTTTATCAATCGCGGAGGCCGCGTACCGGCACCCATACACAGTATGCGCAACTAGGGCAGAGCCGTTGACAAATAAGGAGATGTATTCAAAGGATGACTGAAAAAGAACAATATGAACATATGAAGGAATTTGATTATTCTTCCTTGATATTTCACAAGGACAATGCCCCGGCATATCCTGTGGATTATGTTAAGAATGCGTATTATGGTTTCTTTCTGTTAGCCAGGAGTGCAGGCAATCTTTTGGAACAGTCCGTCACGGATACTGCGTCCGATGAAATCATGAATGAGAATCAACTCAGTGAATTGGCACTATCCTATCTGGAGTCAGATTGCCAGCCAAAACACAGGAATACATTTCTCCGCACTAAGCCATATACATATCAGCTTGTCAGCACTTTGCGCGATTTTCGTGTCCTTCAGAAAAAAGCTTCACCTGAAACGGATTACACCTCCTTTGTGGAGCGTATCAATTCATTGATTAAACACATAGAAAGTACACGCATTTCCGAAAATCTCCTTCGTTCGCTTGATATCCGGATTGCAAAGCGCTGGTGCCGGATTTTACGTATTTATTGCTTCCTTCGCATACCTGAAGGAATTCTTCCCCATAAATACTGTTATGAACGTGATCTGCATATTTGTACAAAACGGGGTCTGAACCAGGAGGAAACATATTGGGTTGATTTTCGTGTGCGCTTTTTGCGTTTTCAGAAACAGGAGAAAGTCGGAAAGCTTATCCTTCTGGCGGAAGAATGGGAAATGCTTTGTGCAGGCAGGGAAATCACCGGAAATCCATATGAATATGAGCTGATGGTTCTTGCCCTTCTCGATTCGGACCTGTTCTACAAAATAGGACTTGAATGGGTTGCCATGCTTGTTCTGCGCTGTCCTGATAACGACTCATTCCGCAAGTGGGAAGCACGGTATCTTCGTCGGGACGGCAGATACAAAAAAGCACATGAAGTCTGCTTTGGCTTAATTAAGAAGAATCCTGAGGATTACGAATTATACTGTCTTCAGTCAAACCTTTATTTTCTTGAAGGAAAATACAAACAGGCACAGCGAAGTGCACTTCAGGCGGTTGTCAATGCGGAAGATGAACCGGTTGCACATATGACACTGGCCTATGCGTATCTTTATGACGGTATTTATGAAGAAGCCATTGATGCATTTGATAAGTCACTTCTCCTGGATGCGAGCCTTATTGATGCTTACCGGGGAAAGAGCAAAGCGCTGATTATGGACGGGCAGGCATATGAAGCGATGGAATGCCTTATCAGCGTATCCCGTATTTCTCCGGATGACTCGGAAATATTTCATGATTTGGCTGATGTCTATTTTATGTGCGGTTATCTTGACGAATGCAGGAAATACTGCAGGAAATGTCTTGCTATTGACCCGGAATGCGCAGGGGCCTTTGTGCTTCTGGGAATGCTGGAAATACGCAAGAATCATGAGGACCATGCGGGAAAATGGCTTAACAGGGCCTTGGAAATTGACCCGCAAAACCCAATAGCCCTGAATGAACTTGCCTTTGTACAGCATATGAACGGGAATGATGACGAGTGCCTGCGCCTTTTACAGAAAGCAATAGATATCGCGCCTGATTTTCCCGATGTGCTCTGCAGCATGGGCGTTGTATACTACTATCAAAGTGAATTTGATGAAGCACTTGACTATTTTGACCGGACGCTGGAACTTGAACCTGCACATGTGGGCGCGCTTATCGGCAAAGGGAATTTATTTCTTGCACAGTCCGATGCCGAGGAGGCATTACTCTGGTATGACATGGCACTTGCTTATGATCCCGAATACCCTGAAGCCATTCACGGGAAAGTCAGTGCATACAGGGCGCTTGGGCTGGAGCAGGAAGCATTTGAGTGGATGCAGAAAGCAAGTGATATGGGAATCGATCAGGATGACGAGGACTAAGTATTCATATAAAAACATATTGTTGATTTTTAAGATAAAGGAAGCGACTGATCCGCACGGGACAGCCGCTTCCTTTATCTTTACCGGTTTTTGTGATGAAAATGAATAATATACATAAATCAAATAAATGAGGCTGCCTTTTCAAGAGATAATTTTACTGTGTCCGGAGAAGGAGCTCCAGTGATTGTACGGTTATTGACACAGCTAAGAAGGGAAATGGCTTCATATATATCTTGATCAATTAATTCTGAGAAACTTCTGAATTCGTCAAGCTTCACATCCAGCAGCGATATTTGGGCCTCCAGGCAATATTTGACGAGTTTCCCGGACACTTCATGGGCACTGCGGAATGGCATACCTTTTCTGACAAGATAATCAGCCAGGTCTGTTGCATTCGTAAATCCGCCGGCAGCAGCTTTCTCCATTTTATCCCTGCGGATCGTCATTGTTGCCACCATTCCTGTAAAGGGGACAAGCGCACCTTTTACTGTGTCGATTGCGTCGAAAATTGATTCCTTATCTTCCTGCATGTCCTTATTATATGCAAGGGGAAGACCTTTCATGACTACCAGAAGTGCGACCAGATCTCCGTATACCCGCCCGGTTTTGCCGCGCGTAAGCTCAGCTATATCCGGATTTTTCTTCTGGGGCATGATTGAGGATCCGGTGGAGTAAGAATCGTCAAGATCTACAAACGAAAACTCCTGGCTTGACCACAAAATAATTTCTTCCGAAAAACGTGACAGATGCATCATGTGAATGGAGAGGACCCCGGCTAGTTCAATGACAAAATCGCGGTCGCTTACACCGTCGATACTATTGGACGTAACACCGGAAAGGCCTAATTCTAAAGCGACTGATTCGCGGTCAAGCGGGTATGTGGTTCCTGCAAGTGCGCCGGATCCCAGCGGGGAATAGTCCATACGTGCGGCAGCATCGTCCAGGCGTGTTACATCACGCTGCAGCATCTGTATGTAGGCACTGAGGTGATGGGCCAGCGTTATCGGCTGTGCCCGCTGCATATGTGTATATCCCGGCATAATCGTAGTCAGATTCTGATTGGCCAGGTCTATGAGAGTACGGTAAAGCTTCATAATCAGTATACGTATTTCAGTTATTTCATCAAGGAGGTAAAGGCGTATATCAAGTGCAACCTGATCATTCCTGCTTCTTCCGGTGTGAAGGCGTTTGCCGGCGTCACCGATACGTCTTGTAAGCTCTTCCTCAACAAACATATGAATGTCTTCCGCATCCGAATCAAATGACAGAACGCCTGTATCAATATCAGCCTGAATGTCTGACAAGCCTGACAGGATTGCCCTGGCATCATCGGAGGCGAGTATGCCCTGCTTACTGAGCATCCGGCAGTGAGCCATACTTCCGCGTATGTCCTGTGAATACATCCGGCAGTCAAAGGGGAGAGAGGTGTTGTAATCATTCGCTGCCTTATCGGTTTCTTTCTGAAAGCGGCCGTCCCACATCTTTTTACTCACTATCCAAATCTCCTTTTACAGCAGGCCGTTCTTTTTCTTCATCTGTGCAACAACTTTCATCGGGAGTCCAAAGCAATTGATAAAGCCGCTGGCATCCTTCTGATCGTAGACATCATCTTCAGCAAATGTTGCAATGGCCTCATCGTAAAGTGAGAAGGGAGAGGTGGCACCGGCCGGCATACAGTTGCCTTTATACAGTTTCAAACGCACATTGCCTGTTACTGTCTCCTGTGTTTTATCAACAAAAGCAGTAAGGGCTTCGCGAAGAGGGTGAAACCATTGTCCGAAATATACAAGTTCAGCAAAACGTAAAGCTATGATATCTTTGTAATGCAGCGTATCGCGGTCAAGGGTAAGGAGTTCGAGTTCGCGATGGGCTGCATACATCACAGTACCGCCGGGAGTCTCATAGACTCCTCTGGATTTCATCCCGACAAGCCGGTTCTCGACCATATCAACAATACCGACTCCGTTTTTTGCTGCGACTTCATTCAAATACTTGAGCATGGCTACCGGATCAAGTTTTTTGCCGTCAACGGCTACCGGGATTCCTTTTTCAAAAGTCAGCTCAATGTAGGTGGCTTTATCCGGAGCCATTTCCGGGGATACCATCAATTTAAGAATTTTCTCATATTGGGGTTCGTTCGCCGGGTTCTCAAGATCCATACCTTCATGGGAAAGATGCCAGAGGTTCTCGTCCATTGAGTAATTGTCTTTTTTAGTTACCGGAATCGGGATATTCCTTGCGTTTGCATAATCAATTTCTTCATCACGGGACTTGATGTCCCACAGACGCCAGGGCGCAATAATCTTAAGTTCAGGGGCAAGGGCCTTTACAGTAAGCTCAAAACGTACCTGGTCGTTGCCTTTGCCTGTGCAGCCATGTGCAATTGTTGTACAACCCTCACGGCGGGCAAGCTCAACCATGCGCTTGGCAATTACCGGACGGGCAAAAGATGTGCCGAGCAGGTATTTGCCTTCATACATGGCGCCGGCTTTCATTGTCGGGTAGATGAAATCCGTAATGAATTCTTCGGCTATGTCTTCGACAAAGCATGCGCTTGCTCCGCAATCCAATGCTTTTTGCCTCAGGAAAGCTTCGTCAACGCCAATTCCAACTTCGCCGGCCATTGCAATTACTTCACAGTCATAGTGCTCCAAAAGCCACGGAACGATTATGGATGTATCGAGACCGCCTGAATATGCGAGTAATATTTTCTCTTTTGCCATGATAATTTCCTCCTGATAATGCATAATTATTCGTATAAGTGCATAAACTGTAACTATTTTAACAAAACCGGACGGCATCGTCAACCTCTATTATTGTATTCTTAGAAAACAAGCAAGACAAGCTGTAATTCATGCGTGTATAATGTTGTGGATATTTAAGACTTTACTCAAATGGAAGACTAGGGTAAAATCATAGTACTGAAGGTAAGATCTTTCAGGCTAACGGTTTGCATCAGACACCCTAAGGGGTGTCTTTGTCAGTCATTGAATAGGGGGCACATACATGTCGTTTCCAATGCTGGAAAATCCATCCGGCGATTTCTGCTATTACAATGGTAAAAAGGTTATGCTGGATTCACCGGAAGGCAGGGATCTTTTAAGGCCGGTTTCCGATGTTACATACTATGAGTCCATCAGGGTACGTGAAGGTGTTCTGCTGTTTTTTGAAAATCATATGCTGCGCCTTCATATGTCGATTGATGCCAAGGAGAAATTTCCGCTGGATACCAACGTTCTTTTTGATATCGCGATGCACATGCTCAGCGAAGCAGAACCGCCTGTGACAGATGGAAATATACGAATTGTCATCACGGCCAGGGCGAATTTAATTCATTTTTCACGGGTTGCCGCCCTGCCGGCGGATTCCATGGAATCCGGAATTGCAGCGTCGCTTTTACATTGGGAACGCCTTGATCCCCAGGTAAAGGTTTTCCATGGTGATTACAAAGCAGCAGTAGCACAGAAGATGGCCGAACCAACACCTTTTGGACCTGTCTTCGAAGTCCTGCTGACTGATCATAAGGGGCAGATTACAGAAGGAAGCCGCTCGAATTTTTTCGTCCTTTATCATGGCGTTGTGTATTCCCCGCCTGAAGTCCTGATTCTGATTGGAATAACCCGCAGATATGTTCTCCAATCGGTACGTACAGCCGGTCTTGTTTACAAAGAAGCTATGTTTTCCTTAGATGACCTTATCAGAATGCGTGACGATGCAAAGACCCCTGCCGATTCAGTAGCCTTGTTCATCACCAGCTCACCCTTTGATATTCTTCCCGTTCATTCGATCGGGGAAGAAGTGTTTTTGTCAGCACAAAATGAAGACCTTGCAAAAATCCGTACAATTTACCTGGATATCGTACAGCATTATATTGTCTCGCGGCCGCCCGATCAGATTCAGACGGAATGCTGAATCATACGCGTTTCCATTATCTTTCTAAATAATTGAAATATACAGGAGGATCATTATGACTATTCGTACAGGAAAGGTATCAGTTACTACAGAAAACATATTCCCGATCATCCGCAAATGGCTCTATTCCGACCATGATATATTCATGCGTGAACTTGTCTCCAATTCATCGGATGCCATTGCAAAATACAAGAGATTAGTGGCCCTTGGTGAAGCGGCAAGCGACCCCGATGAGGAATACCGCATTGATGTTGTTTTTGATAAGGATGCAGGGACACTGTCATTTTCGGACAACGGAATTGGGATGACTGCAGAAGAGGTTGATAAATATATAAATCAGATTGCTTTTTCCGGTGCCATGGATTTTGTTGAAAAATATAAAGAACAGTCAACCGATACAAGCGGAATCATCGGTCATTTCGGCCTTGGATTCTATTCTGCCTTTATGGTGGCGGATAAAGTCAGCATAGAAACAAAATCCTGGCAGGAAAATGAAGCAGCAGTCATCTGGGAATCGGAAGACGGGATGGAATATACAATCTCCGATTCAGCAAGGACAGAGCGCGGCTCTGTGATCACATTAAAGCTTTCTGAAGAAGCCATGGGAATCTTCAATGCGTATAAACTTCGTGAAGTCCTGAAGAAATACTGTTCGTTTATGCCGTATGACCTTTATTTTACGGATTCCGCCGCAGACCGCGAGAACCTGGAAAATGAATTAAAAGAGCAAAAAGAAAAAGAGGATAAGGGTGAAGAATTTACCCCGCACCTTCATGAGAACCATCCGCTGAATACGACAACGCCTTTATGGGCAAAATCACCGAAGGAATGCACGGATGAAGAGTATAAATCTTTTTATCATGAAGTTTTTTCCGACATGCGCGATCCCCTTTTCTGGATTCATCTGAACATGGACTATCCCTTCACACTCCAGGGTATCCTTTACTTCCCCAAGACAAATAATGTCTACGAATCACTGGAAGGACGTATTAAAATATACAACCACCAGGTTTTTGTTGCTGATAATCTTGCAGAAGTCATTCCTGAATTCCTTTTCCTTCTGCGCGGATGCCTTGACTGTTCGGATCTTCCTCTCAACGTATCACGTTCCGCACTACAGCAGGATGAATACGTCAAGAAGCTTTCGTCTCATATTGTCCGTAAGGTTTCCGATAAACTCAATGAGATTTTCAAACAGGACCGTAAGGCATACGAAAGTTATTGGCCTGATATCAGTATATTTGTGAAATACGGTATGCTCAAAGACGACAAATTTTATGAAAAGGTTAAGGATATCTGCCTGTTCAGGACAGTTAATGCAGCATTCCCTACAATGGGTGAACTCACCGGGTCGAAAGATACCGTACGGTATACCCAGGCGCCCGACCAGCAGGCTGCCTATGTTGAAATTGCCCAGAAAAAGGGATACGAAGTCATAATCCTGAATGAAGACCTGGATAATAACTTTATTTCATTTCTGGAGTATAAGTATCCTAAAATTCATTTTAAACGCGTAGACTCCGAGTTTGAAGGAGAGGCAGGGTCGGAAGAGGAGAAAACCGCACTTCAGGATCTTTTCCGCGAGGCGGCCGGGGATGAACATCTGGATATTTCTGTAGTTGCACTCGGCGCCGATCAGCTTCCTGCCTTTATTCAGGAAACGGAAGAAGCACGTCGCATGAATGAAATGCGCAAGCAGTTCGAAAAAATGCGCTCAGGGGCTGAAGATGACCCGTATAAAGACCTTGACAGCATGTTCCCGCAGAAAAAGGACCTTGTCCTCAACAGTGATCATCCGCTTGTGCTTCGATTGCGCGGACTGTTTGGTATTACCGGGGATAAGGACAAGCTGAACCGCCTGGCCCTCCACCTGTATGACCAGGCACGCCTGAGCCATGGTTCGCTTGATGCCGATGGCCTGAAAAGATTTTTGAAGGTTAATGCTGAGCTTATCACAGAGGCTTCTGAGAAACTTTCCTGAATATCATAAGCAGTGACATCATTTTTGGGAGGTACCTATGCAGGTTACAACAAAGGTCCGACGAATATTCGTGGAAAAAAGGAAAGAGTTTGCTGTTGAAGCAGATGGAATGTGCCGGGCCCTTCGATCTGATTTGAGTATTTCTAAACTTGATAGTATAAGAATCCTGAACCGCTATGATATTTCCGGACTTACCGACGAAGAGTACAGTACTGCCAAAACGGATGTTTTTTCGGAACCTCCCGTAGATTATGCCTTTGATGAAACGGTGGACCTGTCCGACGCCTGTTTTATACTGGCAGTTGAGGCTCTTCCCGGACAATATGACCAGCGTGCCGATTCCGCGGCACAGTGCGTTCAGATTTTGACGTGCGGGGAGAAGCCGCTGGTAAGAACTGCGCGTGTAATCGCTTTCTACGGTAATTTGAGCGGGGAGCAGAAGGATGCAGCGGCCCGTTATCTGATTAATCCTGTTGAGTCACGTGAAGCTTCACTACTGAAGCCTGATTCCCTTGAAGATCAGCTTGATATTCCTGCTGACGTAATTATCCTTGAAAATTTCCGCAGTATGTCCTGTGTACAATTAGAGGAACTCCGCACGAATATGGGCCTTGCCATGTCACTTCAGGATATTCTCTTTACTCAGGCATTTTTTGTTGATACCGCAAGGGATCCTTCTGTCACGGAGATCAGGGTTCTGGATACATATTGGTCGGACCACTGCCGGCATACAACATTCTTAACAGAACTGACCGATGTGTCTTTTTGTGAACCTGATACAGAAATATCTGCAAGGATGTCTGCCATTTATCAGGATTACCTGCAGAAGCGAAAGGAAATATTCGGAAAACGCATAGCCCAAAAGCCTGTATGCCTGATGGACCTTGCTACGATGGCAATGCGTCAGCTCAAAAAAGACGGGATGCTTTCGGATCTCGACGAGTCAGAAGAAATCAATGCATGCTCGATCCATGTCAAAATTGATGTTGATGGAGCACCTGAAGACTATATCATCATGTTCAAGAACGAAACACATAACCATCCGACCGAGATTGAACCTTTTGGCGGTGCAGCCACATGCCTTGGAGGCGCAATACGCGACCCTCTTTCCGGCCGTTCTTATGTCTATCAGGCGATGCGTGTCACAGGAGCCGGTGATCCGGGAGTACCTCTTTCTGAAACTCTTCCCGGCAAGCTGTCCCAGAAAAAAATTGTCCGTTCTGCAGCTGCAGGTTATAGTTCGTACGGCAACCAGATCGGACTGGCAACCGGCCAGGTTGATGAGCTTTACCATCCGGGATATGTTGCCAAACGCATGGAGATTGGTGCTGTTATCGGTGCCGCCCCGGCAACAAATATCGTTCGTGAATGCCCGAAGCCGGGTGACATCGTAATCCTGCTCGGAGGCCGTACCGGGCGCGACGGCATCGGCGGAGCAACCGGCTCCTCCAAGGCCCACGACGAGAAATCCGTTATTACCTGCGGATCAGAAGTGCAGAAAGGCAACCCGCCTACAGAAAGAAAAATTCAGCGCCTGTTCAGGAATCCGGATGTGTCACGTCTTATACTGCGATGCAATGATTTCGGTGCGGGCGGAGTATCCGTAGCTATCGGGGAGCTTGCAGACGGTTTATGTATTGATCTGGATGCAGTACCTAAGAAATACGAAGGCCTTGACGGAACAGAGCTTGCCATATCAGAGTCACAGGAGAGAATGGCTGTTGTCATTGAAGAGAAAGACAGAGAACTTTTCCTTGCTTATGCCGCACAGGAGAACCTTGAAGCAGTACAGGTTGCTGTCATCACAAGTGAACCCCGGATGGTTCTGAAGTGGAGAGGTAGTGTCATTGTTGATCTCCCCCGGTCATTTATTAATACAAACGGGGCGCCTTCTTATGCAAAAGCCAAAATTCATATGCCAGATATGGAAAAAATGTATCCCGGAACTCCTTCAGACGGGTACATCCTGCTGGATTTTGTGGCATCCATAAAAGGGACACTATCCTCACTTTCAACATGTTCAAGAAAAGGTCTTGCACAGCGGTTTGATTCAACAATCGGGGCCCGTACAATACTTATGCCTTACGGCGGGAAGTATCAAATGACACCGGAAGAAGGAATGGTGTCCAAAATTCCGGTCCTGCACGGGGAGACCCATGCGGTTACACTGATGAGTTATGGTTTTGACCCCTATTTATCCCAGTGGAGTCCGTTCCATGGAGCATATTATGCAGTAGTTGAATCTTTGCTCAAAATTGCTGCAATGGGCGGCGATCCCCTCAAAGCGAGACTTACCTTTCAGGAATATTTTGAACGCATGCAGGATGAGGCATCATGGGGTAAGCCGACAGCGGCGCTGCTCGGAGCCTATCAGGCCCAGCTGGACTATAAAACTGCATCGATCGGCGGAAAGGACAGCATGTCCGGAACTTTTAATGATCTGAAAGTACCCCCGACACTTGTTTCTTTTGCAGTGGCAACCACAACGGCCGACAAAATCGTATCAGCCACAATAACATCTTCCGGTCAGAAGCTTTACGCTGTATCGCTCCACAAGGATTCTGCCGGTATATTTAAAAAAGATCATGTCCTGCGTGTATTTAAAGCCCTTTCTGAAATAAGTAGGCGTGGTCAGCTTCTTTCCTGTGCTGTTGTCCGTCAGGGCGGAATTGCAGCAAGGACAGCCCAGATGTGCATGGGAAATCGAATCGGCTTCCTTTTTGACGACAGCATTCCGATGGAATATCTGTTTTGCCGTTCTTTCGGGGATGTCCTTGTCAGTGTACGTGACGGGAATGCCATTGATAAACTTGAAACTGTCGGTGGAAAATACCTGGGACATACTACGCAGAGCGAAGCTCTCTCCTGGAACGGACAGCTGATTACCCTTGCCGACGCGCAGAAAGCTTTTACATCAACACTTGAACCGATTTTCCCGACCTCGACAAACGAGAAGCCTCTTGTTCATATCACATCGAATGTGAATCCGTATTCGGTTCCCCATTTTAAAGGCAAGCTGTCAAACGCCCGGCCAACCGTATTTATTCCTGTTTTCCCGGGAACAAACTGTGAATATGACTCAGCGGCTGCATTTGAAAAAGCAGGTGCAGAAGCTGATGTTATGGTAATCAAAAACCGTACTTCAAAAGAAATAGCGGATTCCCTTCTCGAAATGAGCCGCAGAATTTCAAATGCGAACCTGATCATGATACCCGGTGGTTTTTCAGGCGGTGATGAGCCGGAAGGATCAGGAAAATTTATTGCAACAGCTTTCAGGAACCCATATGTTTCGGAAGCAGTCCGCAATCTTCTTAAGAACCGTGACGGACTTATGCTCGGAATATGCAACGGCTTCCAGGCCCTTATGAAGCTGGGACTGCTTCCGTACGGAGACATCCTGCCGCTTGAGACAAACGGACCCACACTGACTTTTAACCGTATCGGCAGGCACCAGTCCGGATATGTAACGACAAAAATTGTGTCGAATCATTCTCCGTGGCTGTCTCTTACAACAACCGGGGACATTCATCAGATACCGGTTTCACACGGGGAAGGAAGGTTCTTTGCATCGGATGAACTACTTTCGCAGCTCTTTGCAAATGGACAGGTTGCAACACAATATGTAGACGACAAGGGACATCCGACGCTCAAAACTGCATTTAATCCGAACGGATCCGTGCAGGCGATTGAAGGAATAGTAAGCCCGGATGGCCGCATATTCGGAAAAATGGGACACTCGGAAAGATTTGGTGATTCTGTTGCTAAGAATATTCCGGGAATGAAAGACCAGCATATATTTACTGCTGGAATACGGTATTTTGAATAATGGAAAAGAAAAAATGTATCGAGCTCATAAAAGAATTTATTATATTACCTACACACAGTCTTGGTCAGAATTTTCTTGTGGATGATGAGGCAGCAGACTTTATTGTTGATTCGGCACGGATCGGGCCTGCCGATGATATACTTGAAATTGGGCCGGGACTTGGGGCACTTACCGAAAAACTGGCTGATAAGGCTGCTTTTGTCCACGCTGTTGAAATAGATGTTCATCTTCTGGATGCTCTGCATGATACTGTCAAAGGGAAAGATAACGTGCTTGTCGTCTGCGGTGACTTTCTTAAACTTTCCAAAAAGAGTCTGCGCGGTGAAAAGACCAACGAATATGTAGTTGTATCCAATATCCCATACTACGTCATGACCCCTATCATGATGAAACTGTTTCGAGAGTGGGATGATGCAAAAACGATGGTATTTACGGTGGAGGATGATGCATGTGATCGGATTTTTTCTGAACCCGGAAGCAAACAATATGGACCGCTTTCCATTGTTTCCAGTCTTTACGGAACAAAGGAGAAGCTTATGCTTCTTGATTCCCGTTCATTTCATCCTGCCCCGCATACCAAATCCGCAGTGATCCGACTGACAGGAGGCGGTGTTCTTCAAACGGCACCGAGCGTACTTTTCCCCCTTTTGACCGCAGCCTTTTCACAGAGAAGGAAAACCATGATAAATGCGCTTTCTTCCAGCGGGCTTTTTCCGGACGGAAAGAAGCAGGTTAAGGAACTTTTACTTTCGCTTAATATTATTTCTACAATTCGTGCAGAACAGCTATATCCGGAAGATTTTATTCGCATTGCACGTGAAATCGTTCAAAAATCAACTGAAATTGCTGACAAATGATTTTCATTTTGCATAAATCAGGCTTAAAAGATTGTTTTATGCTTGAAATGAAAGAACTAATGAAAGAAATCAATTGAAGTCTTGCAAATATCTATATTTGAATTTTCAAAAACATCTACACATAACCGAGATGTAATGTTATTATGATTGTGCTGCGTTAATCGCCAAGTGTAATATGCGAAAGGATGGATGACAAAATGGAAGTTACAAACAAGTATGTTAAGAAGTGGGTCGAAGAAATGGCCGCACTGACAAAGCCTGATAATATTGTCTGGCTGAATGGTTCTCTTGAAGAGAAAAAATTGCTCGAGGAGGAATGCGTTGCTTCCGGAGAGATGATCAAGCTCAACGAAGATCTTCTCCCGGGATGCTTTTATCACCGTACCGCCCAGAACGACGTTGCCCGTGTTGAAGACCGCACATTTATCTGTTCCAAAACAAAAGAAGAGGCCGGTCCTACCAATAACTGGATGGATCCTGCAGAAATGTACGCGAAGCTTACACCTCTGTTTGATGGCTGCATGAAGGGCCGTACCATGTACGTTCTTCCTTACATAATGGGACCTGCAGGTTCACCTCTGTCCAAGGTCGGTGTAGAGCTTACTGACAGCCGTTATGTTGTTCTGAACATGCGCATTGTTACCCGTATGGGAGATATCGCATGGAAACAGCTCGGTGATAACGCCGAATTTGTTAAGGGACTTCACGCCAAGGCTGATATTGATGCTGAAAAGCGTTATATTGCACACTTCCCCCAGGATTATACAATCTGGTCCATTAACTCCGGTTACGGCGGCAACGTTATTCTAGCAAAGAAGTGCTTTGCACTTCGTATTGCTTCCGTTCTTGCTAAAGAGCAGGACTGGATGGCCGAGCATATGCTTATCCTAGGAATTGAGACTGTTGCTACAGGCAAGACACAATACATCACCGGCGCTTTCCCGTCTGCATGCGGAAAGACCAACCTGGCTATGCTTATTCCGCCTGCTTATGCAAAGGGATATAAAGTATATACAGTCGGTGATGATATTGCATGGATGCGTCCTTTCCCGGACGGCCATCTTTATGCCATCAATCCTGAAAACGGTTTCTTCGGTGTTGCTCCCGGAACGTCTATGGAGTCCAACCCGAATGCTCTTCTTACAACAAAGACCAATACGATTTTCACCAATGTTGCACTTACCGATGACAAGAATGTCTGGTGGTACGGCATGGGTGTTAAGGCTCCTGATCATATGACCGACTGGCTCGGAAAAGACTGGAATAAGGGCGATAATGAGAAAGCTGCGGCTCACCCGAACAGCCGTTTTACAACACCTGCTTCCCAGTGCCCCTGTATTTCCCCTGAATGGGAAGATCCTCAGGGCGTCCCGATTTCTGCTATCCTCTTCGGCGGCAGAAGAGCCAAGACAGCACCGCTTGTCTATCAGTCGTTTGACTGGAATCACGGTGTATTTGTCGGCGCAACGATGGCTTCCGAGACAACTGCAGCTGCTGCCGGCCAGGTCGGCGTAGTGCGTCGTGACCCGATGGCTATGAAGCCTTTCATCGGCTACAATGCCGGCGACTATTTTGCTCATTGGCTGCATATGGGAACACTCATCGAGAAGAAGCCTTTGATCTTCAACGTCAACTGGTTTAAGCTTGATGAAAACGGTAAGTTCATGTGGCCGGGATACGGCGACAACTTCCGTGTACTTGAGTGGATTCTGAAACGCTGCAACAATGAAGTAGATGCTAAGAAGACTCCTATCGGATATGTCCCTTATGCCAAGGATATTGACCTCACAGGTCTTGACGGCTTTACAACAGCTGATATTGAGAACCTTCTGGTTATTGACAAGGATGTATGGGCAGAAGAGATTGCTGGAATTGATAAGCATTTTGCTGAATTCCCTCGTCTTCCCGAAGAGCTCAATACCCAGTTGGCAGCTCTTAAGGCACGCTTCGCAGCTGTCTGATCCGGATAGTTTAATACAAGTCAGGTAGATACAGGCCGTCTTTTTTGAAGGACGGCCTGTTTTTTTATCATATTCAAATTTATTTGTACAGTTTGTACGGTATAATAATGTAAGGAAAGGTGGGTATAATATGGCAGCATTTGGTAATGAAAGTGGAAAAAGTATATATAAGCAATTTTCCGGAAGCAGTCCGTCCTCTGACTCGAAAGGGTCGACCGCTGCGCCTAAGGACAAACCATTGCCTTATAAACAATTACAGCGCAGGCCTCAATATCCTCCTCAATCGTCCGTAAATGGGCAGCTTTCACGTGTTTCAGTCCATATAGCCGGAATGCAGTACAGGCTTATCGCACCTGATAAAGAGGGCGAAGCATATGTCCGTGAAATCGCTGAAAAAGCTGATCAGCTGATCATGCAGATTCAGAAAAGCACGCCCGGAATGTCAATGACGAGTATTACCGTTCTTTCACTTGTAAATGTAATTGATGAACTTCACCAGAAAGACCTTCAAATAAAAGATCTGGAGAGCCAGCTTTCCAGGGTAACTGTAACCACGGAGAATGACAAAGCAAATTATATGCATCTTCGTGAAATCAATTGGGAGCTGAAAAAGGAAGTTCTTCGCCTTCAATCGGTGATAGATGCATATGAGAATGATGAGTCGGAAGAATTCGAACCGGATGAGAAAAGGAAACTATTACCGCTCGAAGAACTTGAATATGATGTTTTAGAACAGGAGTCATGTGATGATTAAACCGGAACTATTAGCACCCGCAGGTTCAATGGAAGCCCTGCATGCAGCAGTTGATAACGGTGCGGATGCTGTTTACCTGGGAGTTGGGTCCTTTAACGCCCGCGCAAACGCTCAAAATTTTACTATGGACGACTTGCCGGATGCTATTTCATATGCACACTTACACAGTGTCCGGATATATCTTACTCTTAATACCCTGCTCAGGGATGATGAAATATCCGGAGCCCTGTCTCTTGCACATACAGCTCATGAAATAGGTGCAGATGCTGTAATTGTGCAGGATCTCGGTCTATTAAAGCTGCTTGCCGAACAGTTCCCGGAAATACCGGTTCATGCCAGTACCCAAATGAATTTGTATGATCAGTCATCAGCACGGTGGGCCAGAGACAATCATATATCGAGAATTGTTCTGCCAAGGGAACTTTCAATGGAAGAAATCAGGACAAGGACTCTTGCCGCAGCTGTAAACGGTGTGGAAACGGAAATTTTTATCCACGGGGCCATGTGTGTAAGTTACTCCGGTCTCTGTCTCTTCAGTGCAATGAACGGAAATGGTCAGCGAAGCGGCAACCGCGGACTCTGCGCGCAGCCCTGCCGGACACTGTTTGAACTGCGTTCGAATGAAGGAGTGGAAGAGGCTCCCGGAAGACTCTTGTCAACAAAAGATCAGAGTGCTCTTTCCTACATCAAAATGCTTATGGACGCCGGCGTTCATTCGTTGAAGATAGAAGGACGGATGAGGGAACCGGCATATGTAGCAGCAGTTGTCCGCTCATACCGTGAATATATAGACAAAGTATTTGAAGGCAATGACTCAACTGATGCACAGTCTCAGATTCAACGCCATCTTCTTCTGGCTTTCAACAGAGGCGGCAGCTTCACATCCCAATATTTACAGGGAGAGAAGAAGGGAGACCTTCCTGCCGGTAAATACAGCGGACGATATGGTATTCTTCTGGGGATAATTGTTAAAAAAAATGCACGTGCCGGCACACTGTCACTTCGTCTTTCGGTAAGTGATTTGCCGATACGCGGGGATTATCTTTCGATTCATGTAAATGATCAGGAAATATCAAGTTTTCCGATCGGCAAATTGGAAAAAATGGGCGACGTACTTGTTGTTATGGGTCTTCATCCGCAGATGATTGAAAAAATCCCTGACGGGGCACTCGTATATCAGATGTCGGAACTCTCCTACACAAGGGACCTTCTTTCCGGGAAGGCAGCCTATAAGACTCCCGTCACCCTGCATCTGGAGAATGATGAAGGGATTCCCTCACAAGTAAAGCTCATGCTGCATGTTATGGACGGTATGTGGAAGGGCATGGAAGCATCTGTGACTTGCACCTTTTCTTTGGAAACGGCTTCTTCAGATTTTGTCTACCCGGAACTGCCGCACAATCGTATTTTGGAGCAGCTTTCAAAAGCCAAATCATCCCCATTTGATGTCAAGGATGTTGAAATTGATTCTTCGCTTGTTCTTTGTGCACCGGTTTCTTTTGTGAACGAGATTCGCAGGGAAGGATTTTCGGCCCTTGAACAGACTATTCTTCTCCAAAAACAACCTGCCGGACTGACCGGAGCATCAACTCCGATGTCAAACGAGGAACCGTCCCGTCCGGTAACCTGTATCTGCGGAAATGATGATCCGGACGCGGTAACTGACAGCATACTCCATGTGAATTATTATGACCTGCGCCGCCTGCTTCCCCAGAAGCTTGGTGTCAGGGCGAATTACTACAGCTTTTCAGTTTATGATTTGTCTCAGGCTCAGGTTCACCTCGCTTTGGCTGCTTTACATGAAGAAGAGCCTTCTGCTGAATTCCTGATCTGGCTGCCGGGCGCCTATAAGGACTCACTTTTGCCGATTATAGAAAAATCGGTCGATTTCATGAAAAATGAATACCCGGATTCTTACGCCGGCATCGTTACATCAAATACCTCCAGTCAAGGTAAGACAGCATGGATTAATGCATCCGCTAATATTTATAATCATGAAGCCCTTTGTAAGGTCCTGACTTCAAAACCTTTTTCTGTAGCTGTGTCATATGAACTCAAAGATCAGAATGTGATTGAGCTTCTTTCCGAAATTCCGGAAAATTGTTTTGCATCGGCCTATTTGTCCCTTCATCGATATGGCCGGATTGAGTGGATGCAGTCCGAATTCTGCCCTGTTGGCAGGCACGAGGATGACTGCAGAAAATGCCGCGATAAGGACCGCAGTTATTCGCTGCAGATTCTTTCTCCGGATGATGCAGAACCTGTAAAAGGCAAAGATCTTCCTGTTATCACACATGCCGGTTTGTGTACAAGCGAAATACTGGGGCCGCTTCATGTTCCGGCAGGTTCGGATCTCTTGAAAGCCTGCAAAGAGAAACAGATTCCGGTTGCCCATACAGTGCGGTTTTTGGATGAACCTTATGATGTGAGAAGACATATTGTAAATGAAATATTGTCCGAAATATCAGAATGAATCGAGGTTATTTGTTATGCAGATAGAAAATACGGACAATATCAATGTGCCCGTTTTGAAATTGAATCAGTTTGCAGTCCTGCCTTCTTATTCACATGAGCACGATGCAGGAATGGATGTCTATTCGTCGGAGGATGTTCTCCTGCTGCCAGGGGAAACAAAACTTATACCAACAGGGCTATCAGCTGCAATTCCGGAAGGATACGAAGCGCAGATCCGACCCAGAAGCGGTATATCGCTTAAGACAATGCTCAGAATACCTAACAGTCCGGGGACGATTGATGCCGGATACCGGGACCAGATCTGCATTATCATGCACAACGCATCATTTCTTCCATCCGGCCGGGAGGATTTGACACCCCTTACACTTGATGAGAAAAACAATCGTCACGGGGCCTATTTGATCCGGCGCGGTGATAAAATTGCTCAGATGGTTTTTGCCGGAATTGTTCATGCCCGGCTTATAACCGTTTCTACTCTTGATGGATTAGGGACTGATCGTCAGGGCGGTTTTGGTTCCACCGGAATTTGACTTTCACATGTAATTACTGCCTGATTTTTGCTTCATTTTGTTTTTATCAGAAGGGTAGTATCTATTCATTTGAAATGGTAAAATTACTATGCTCTTTGCCGATGCGGGAATGATTTATGTATACTTGCATCGATTTTTTGTGTGCTCCAAAGGAATTACACAAAAATAATTCTGGAAAGGAGGAGAACACAATGATCGAAATGTATATTACTAAACAAGAAACTGAAAAAGGAAAGACGGTGAATCATCTGGAACGGATTGAAAAAATCCAGGATGATTGCTGGATCAATATGTTTTCTCCGACTGAAGAAGAATTGCATCTTGTAGAGGAAAAAATTGGAATCCCCCAGGAATTTCTTCGTTACCCGCTTGATGAAGAAGAAAGACCGCGTATTGATACAGATGACGATACGGGAGATGTCCTGATCCTTATCGATATCCCCTACGTACGCAAAGAAGGGCAAAGCGTTCATTATGAGACGGCCCCTTTGGGTATTATTATTACGCGCCGCCATATTGTCACCATCTCCCTTCGTGATGCTCCGATTTTTGATCAGTTCACGAATAATCGCGTCCGTGACTTTATAGTTAATTTCAGGACACGTTTTGCCATTCAGATTCTTCTTGCGGGGGCTAAGGATTACCTGCGTATTTTGCGGTATATGGATAAGACCCTTGATTCTTCTGAGCGTGCCCTTGCAAAATCCATCAGCAATAAAGACCTGTACAAGCATCTTGAACTTGGTAAGTCTTTGATTTATTTCTCAACTTCCCTTAAATCCAATGAATCCGTTCTTGAGAAACTTATGCGCGGGCGGGTTGTCAAACAGTATGAAGATGACGAGGATTTGCTGGAAGATGTTATCATTGAGTATAAGCAGGCTCGTGAGATGGCTGATATATATGCTTCTATCGTGAACGGTACGATGGATGCGTATGCATCCATCATTAACAACAACATGAATGTCATTATGAAAATTATGGCTGCAGCAACAATTGTGCTGTCTGTGCCAACCGTTATTACAAGCTTTTTCGGCCAGAATGTCACTATGCCGTGGAATGACGGATTTAAGGGACAGCCTGCACCTTTTTTAGGTCTGCTCAGCGGATGCATTATTGCAACTGCGGCAGCTGTCTACATTCTGAAACGCAAGAGAATGCTTTAGTCAAAAGAAGGGATAACAAAAATGGCAAAGGGATTCAGCCGCCACCCGGGGGCGCGTATAAGTATTCCGCGTATGATTGTCTATATGGCGCTTATTTTAAGTATTCTTGCTGCGGCAATCGTTATTCTTTTAACAATTACAGCCAGTTCAGCCAATAAAATGATGAGTATAGAAAAAAAGGCGCCGTCGAATATTCCGTCCAACATTCTCCCGAGCTATTCCCAGACGAATTTCACTTCTTTTGATAAGCAGACGAATTTGTCAGGTTGGTTTTTCAAAACGGATCATCCAAAAAGTACGATTATCCTTGTACACAATACAGGATCAAATAAAATGCAGTTTGATTTGAATACTGTTGACCTTGTTGAAGATATGCTGGGTTCCGGTTACAATGTTTTTCTTTTTGATCTTCGCAACAGCGGAGAGTCGGAAGGGACCATTTCCGGATACGGTTATCTTGAGTGGATGGATGTAATCGGCGCCATTGCACATGTGAGGCAGATTTCGGTTACAACCAATGTTATCCTTTATGGGATAGGTTCAGGATGTTCATCCGTTCTGCTTGCACTTGATAAGCTTCCTGCTGCCGGGGAATATGATCAGAAGTATGATGCAAATATACAGAAACTTGCTTTTGACAGGGACTATGTAATCGGTGTCATCCTGGACTCACCGGCCAAAAATTCCGATGACTATATTCGCCCGCTGGTCAGGAAATCGAGCCCGATCGGATTCCTGACTCAATATACGGTCCCTTATGCCATTCGTATTTCGGCCGGGGAGAACAGCAGTGCGGATCTGTCTGCAGAAATATCGAGGCTGCAGATTCCCGTGTGTATTTTATACGGTGACCAGGACACATTTGTAGGAACAAGCAGGATTTCCCAGATTGTGTCGGAACGGGAAAGGCTTCACCCGAGTACAACTTCTTCCAGTGTGTTTTCGGGTGCCGGTTATGTAGATTCCTTCGCAAAAGATCCAACCGGGTACCGCAAAGCAATCCTGGATTTTCTTTCGTTGCATTTTGATTAGAATACATTCTATTATCTGGAGGTAATATCATGTCATGGTGGCAGGCAATATTGTTTGGCCTTATACAGGGAGTAACAGAATTCCTTCCGGTTTCCAGCTCAGGCCATCTTGTCCTGGCTGAGAAATTCATGGGATTCAAGGATGCCGATCTTCTTACATTCTTTTCACTTCTTCATGTAGGAACTCTTGTGGCGGTGTTCATAGTAATGCGCAAAGAGATACTCGATATTCTCAGGAATATATTCGGAAAAATGACATGGCTTCTTGTTGTTGCTACGATTCCAGCTGTACTTTTCACTGTCCTATTTAAGGATCTCATTGAAAAATCTTTTGGAGGTGCAACCCTGGGTTTCGAATTCCTTTTTACAGGAATGCTTCTGATTGCAGTCCTGCATGTGCGCCCCGGAAAGAAAACACTTGATAAAATGAACGTTCCGGATGCAGTTATTGCTGGTGTCGGACAGGCGATAGCCATTCTACCGGCGGTATCACGTTCTGGAACCGTACTGGCCGCACTCCTGTTCCGCAAAATGAAAAGGGAAGACGCAGTTCGATTTGCGTTTCTTATGTCCATTCCTGCCATTTTCGGATCACTTATCCTTGACCTGTATGATATCTTTAAAGGAAAAGCCGTAATTTCCGCCGGAATGGTATTGCCGATTTCAATCGGTGTTATTGTTGCAGCAGTTTCCGGATTTTTCTGTATGAACTTCATGATTAAAAGTTTGACAAGAAAAGGGATTGCTGTTTGCGGCCTATATGTTGTCGTTCTTGGGATTCTGATTCTTCTGGATCAGAATATTTTCCATATTTTAGCCTGGTAATCATGGATAGCGGTTTTTAATATAATGAATATAAACAGTGTTGGGTAAGGAGTGTGGAAATGTCATCTGTTCTGACCTTGGGGATTGAGTCATCCTGTGATGAGACAAGCTGTTCGGTAGTTAAGGACGGTCGGATTATTCTGTCCAATGTTATCGCCTCACAGGCGGATTTTCATGCTGTATATGGCGGTGTAGTTCCTGAGCTGGCTTCCCGCATGCATGTAGAAGCCATCGTACCCACTATTGCGGCAGCTATGCTGGATGCATCTGTTTCCTATGATGATCTGTCTGCTGTCTGTGTTACTAAGGGCCCCGGACTTGTCGGGGCTCTTCTTGTCGGTATTTCTGCTGCAAAAGCCATATGCGAAGTTACAGGTCTTCCGCTTGTAGGTGTAGGGCACATTGAGGGACATATAGCAGCGAATTTTCTGGCAGATCCGACGCTCGTTCCGCCGTTTATGTGTCTTGTGGTATCCGGCGGCCATAGTCATATCGTATATGTTAAGGATTTCGGAGAATACGAAATCCTTGCAAGGACAAGGGATGATGCGGCAGGGGAGGCTTTTGATAAAATCGCAAGAGCCGTGGGACTCGGTTATCCCGGCGGTCCCAAAATGGATCGCGCAGCTGTCGGCGGAAACCCTCATCGTTTTTTATTTCCTCAGTCGCACTTTGCCGGTTCACTGGATTTTTCATTCAGCGGAGTGAAAACCGCTGCCCTTAACCAGATTAATCATATTAAAATGTTGAATGAAGAACTGCCATTATCAGATTTTGCTGCAAGTTACCAGGCAGCCATTGTAAAGGTACTGGTTGAAAATACGATAGAAGCATGTATTCAGAATAAGTGTGACAGACTCTGCATGGCTGGCGGTGTCAGCGCAAATTCATATCTGCGCAAAAGAATGCAGGAGGAGTCGGCGGCTAATCATATTCAGTTGAGTTTCCCCGCTGCTGTTCTCTGTACGGATAACGCAGCCATGATAGCTTCGGCAGGATACTATCAATATATAAAGGGAGAGAGAGACGACCTTTCAATGAATGCTTATCCTTCCCTTGCCCTTGCACAAAGCGGCTCTATTCCCAAAAAAGGAGCAAAAGAATAATATGGCACGAGATAAAGGAACCAAAAATATTGCGGATAATCGTAAAGCGTTTCACGAATATTTTATTGAAGAGAGATTTGAGGCAGGGATCGTTCTTTCCGGAACGGAAGTCAAATCTGCACGCGCCGGCAAATTGAATCTCAAAGACAGCTATGTACAGATTAAAGACGGAGAGATGTGGCTTGTCGGTGTACATATCAGCCCATATGAACAGGGCAACCGCGAAAACAAGGACCCGATGCGGACCCGCAAACTTCTGATGCACAAGCGGGAAATCATCCGGCTGTATTCTATTGTTAAGCAGGAAGGCCTCACTCTCGTTCCCACCCAATGTTATTTCAAGGACGATAAGGTAAAAGTTGAAATCGGACTTGCGAAGGGTAAGAAGAATTACGACAAACGTGACACGCAGGCCAGCCGAACAGCAGAGCGCGATATTCAGAGGACACTAAAAATCAGAAGGCAGCAGGAGTAACAGCGAAACTGCCCCCTGTGCTATTCCTTATGACCTGTAGTATAATGACTTCGTAAAAAGGAAGACAGTATAATAATCCTGCCGAATTGGAGGTGTATGATACTTGATCAGTGTAATAGTACCTGTTTTTGGAGTTGAGCCCTTTCTCGATGAATGTGTTCTAAGTCTTCTCAGGCAAACCTATGAAGACCTGGAAATCATCCTTGTGGATGATGGATCTCCTGATTGCTGCGACAAAATATGTGATCACTATGCTGCTTTGGATCCCAGAATCCGTGTCATTCACAAGAAGAACGGCGGACTGTCAGATGCCCGTAATGCAGGGCTTCAGGTTGCGCGAGGCGAGTATATCGGTTTTGTTGACAGTGATGATTATGTTGCCAGCGATATGTTTTCTTTCCTTTATTCATTAATGGAAAATACGCAATCAGATATTTCAATCTGCGGCCACGTAAAAACATCACATAAAGGGAAACCAAGACTCTATTTTCACCATAAAAAAGTGTATGAGCTGGACTCCCGGGAAGCATTATCCAAGATGCTCCAGCTTGGACTGTATGAGTCATTTTCCTGGAATAAGCTCTACAAGAGGGAACTGTTCGATTCTGTGTGGTTTCCTTCCGGCCATATACACGAGGACCTGTATACAACATATAAGCTGTTCGATCGTGCAAAGAAAATTGCATACTCCAAAGAAGTGAAGTATTTCTACAGACAGCGTATCGGCAGCATTATTCACTCGATCTACAACCCTAAATATCATGATTATGTGCTTGCGAGTATTGAAGTAAGGGATTTTATTGAAGAAAAATACCCTCAGATTCTGCAGACTGCTGCTTTCGCATATCAGAGGGCAAGAATATTTACGTTCTTCAGTTTGCTCTTAGCACGGCCGCAGATGCTGTTCAATCGTCAGACAAGGCGGGAAGAGTTCTACAAATACGTTCGATATATTTTATCGGTAATGAGATAAATTTCATAAGCACATTTAACCTGCAATAATTTTCGGGAAAAAATAATGAGCCGCTGATAATTTGAACATCTATTGTTCATTTTTCAGCGGCTCATCATTTTAAATTATCGGTCAATTATCAATCCGTCTGTTATTAAGAAATAGTTGTTTTGGAAGCTGCCGTCTTACGGACAACGTTGATATAGCTCTTGCCAGCATTCACTTCAACCACTTTGCCGTCAGCATCAGTAATGATAATAGGTGCATGAGGGCCTGCCTTAGTCCATTTAATTTCAATATATTTTCCTTCAGAAGCATAAAATCCAGTGCCGCCGTCATTAAGGAAAGCATCTATCGTCGTGTCGCCGTGAGGCTGAATGTTCGCAAAAAGCGTTACAACATTCTTAACTGCGATCTGTTCTCCTGTTGTTTCGTCAATCTGGGCATCTCCGCCATACTCGCTCTTGACGTAAAGCTTTGTATCCGGATTATACGTGAAAGTTGAGTCATCGTTATTTGTTGAGAAATATACAACCATCTTGCTGCAGTCTTTACCGGAAGCAAGTGCCGGGGATGAGACAGCGGTAAACGTGAAAAGAGAAGGCGTCTCACCGTCCATCGGAATCTTGAGTGCAGTAATGGCCCGAACTATATTTGTTCCGTTTGTAACAGCTGTATGTTCAAGGGCGCGTTTGCTGCGCCATACGGAGTCACGCCAGAAAAAGATACCGTCGGGAAGTGTGATTTTACCGTCAACTGACTTGTCGACACCTTTACTGTAAATGTTGCCGTCAATCTCATCAATCTTATTGAATTCGACGTATGGCGGTACACGTGCATTCTCGCCATAATGAATGAAAATGGAGTTTGTTCCTGCAGACAGGTCACAGGCAATGATACGTGCACTGCGAAGCGAACCTACTTCAGGTGCCTTTGCTGCATCCGCATAAAGGGCCAGGAGCCTTGTCTGTCCGCCTTCTGTTTCAAATTCATAAATTGCATCTGCAGCACTCAATCCACGTGAGGGAAGTGCTGCCGGATGATTATTTATGGAAACACTCACCGAACGTTTCCCTGCATTGGCCGGATCCATGTCCTGAGCTCCGGTAAGAGGATTCACGGCAAAAGGTGAAGTTGATGTCGGTACAGGCGTGTCAGTTGCTGTAGGCGCTATGGTTGGCGCTGTCGTCTGTGCGGCTGTAGTAACAACTGCGGCTGTTGTATCCGTCTGGGCTGCCGCTTTTGAACAGCCGGTCATCAGGATGGACGCACTGAAGATTACTGATAATGTAAGTATAAGTGCGGTGTGTATAACTTTAGTTACAGATTTGCTTTTCATAATACTCTCCTACTTTTTTAATTAAACAGATTTTATTGTACCATAAATGCAATAAGAGCGTGCAAAATTGAGGTAAATCACGAATTTCTTGATAAGCGGCTTGAAATAAGTTATTATATCGATATCTGTGCAATAAAAATGAGGTGTCAATAATGAAGTCAAATACAAGTCAGGGACCTGCCGTGCGTACACCGCAACGATCAGGCTCATCTGATATATTCAGCCCTGATAATATCAAAAATTCTTCCGGGTCCAATTCCCGGAGCGGATCTAAAAGCAACCCTGAAAAGCCTTTGAAGAAGAGAATAATTACCATCCTTGCCTATATTTTAATTGTTGTAATTGGACTGGGAACAGGCGGGGGCATATATATTTATCAGTTTTTGGGTAAGGTTGGTTTTGCCGCAGTTAATATTGTTGACAAAGGAGACTACCAGCCTGTTGATCTGGGATCGCTCGACAGCCTTGATGTTGAAAACGGGGATACATCCTCATCCTGGGCACAGGGAGGTCATACAAAAGTGTTTGTTGACCCGGCTCACCCGATCATCAAAGTAGCACAGAAAGATAAGAACATTGAAAATATTGTTGTCTTTGGCGTCGACTCCCGCGGTACGACAGATGTACAGTGCCGTGCAGATGCCATTATGATCGTGTCCCTTGATAACAAAACAAAATCTATTAAGATTATTTCGCTGATGAGGGATTGCGGTGTAACCATAGAAGGACGTACAAATACAGATAAACTGACACATTCCTATGCTTATGGAGGTGTTGGCCTCCTGATTAACACAATCAACAACAATTTCGGTCTGGATGTACAGCGTTTTGTCATGCTGGACTTCAGCAGCTCTGCTAACCTTATTGATATTGTCGGCGGAGTAGAGATCGATGTCAAAGCAAACGAAGTAAAATATGCAAATGGTGAAGTGAATTATCAGAATACTCTGATGGGTTCCACATCACCTTTACTTACAAGTGCCGGCGTACAGACATTAAACGGAGTCCAGGCTATTGCGTGGGCCAGGATCCGGCATTTGGATTCTGATTTTGTCAGAAGCAGCAGACAGCGTACTGTAGCACAGGCACTCATGAAAAAAGTTGCTGCCCAAAACAAATTAAGGCAGATAGCGATCCTTGAGGATGCAGCAGGCATGTTTGAGACCAATATGACGCAGGCGGATCTTCTTCGTCTTGGAACAGCAGGAGTAAGCCTGATTGGAAATATCGTCCAGTACCGTATCCCCGATGACGGACTGTTTACGATTCAGGATAATCCGTGGATGATGCTGATCGACTGGGAAAAGCAGGTTCCGAAACTTCATGAGTATATCTGGGGGACAAGTGACATATGAGTAGAACAATAGCGTCCGCACTGTGCGAAACAAATCAGACAAAAGGTCTTCCGCAGGAAAATGTATTCGTTCAGAACCTGTACCGTCTGCCATCCGATTACAGTATGTCTTTCCAGCGATCGGCCGAGTCAACGGCACCTGTTCAGATATGTGCCGTTGCTTCCGCGCAGGGGGATGATACCCTCGGTGCCATGGCACTGCAGGAAGTGATGAAGATACTCTCCGGTATGGCTGCACAGGCACAGACACGATCTGTCCTGGACTTTGAAATATTTGTAAATCAATTCCTTGTGGCATCCAATTCAGCAGTCTGTGGTCTTTCCGTTTCCAATAACGGATCGCCCATACGTGTTTCGATGACAATGCTTATTATCGAAGGAAGCACGATGCGGATAGTGAGTGTTGGAAATACACGTGCTGTACTGATCCGCCACGGAAATGCCATTGCTCTTACAAATGATCATACGGTTGCACATCGATATGTACAAATGGGAGCCATTCTGCCGGACGCAGAAAACTCACATCCTGAAAGTACTGTACTTACACAGTATATCGGTAAATTTCAACAGGACGGTCCCGTCCTTCCGGAGAAGCATATTTTTATGCCCCTTACCGACGGTGACGAGATATGCCTGCTTGGAACAGGCATAACCCGTGGCCTTTCTGACATAAACAGAAATTCAGTTCTGGTTCAGGCAGCCTCCCCGGAACAGAAAGCCAACGAATTGGTCAGGCGCTGTATGCAGGGCAATATCAGAGGCGGACTTACAGTTATTGTTCTCAAAGTTGAAAGTACCCTTCTTATGCCGTCCGCAGCTTTCAGACCGGGTACGGTCAGTTCACTTGCTGCAGCAGGAGTGGTCACAGATGCCGCATATTCTTCCGTATCATCAGTACCCGTTCAAAGGGTGCAGGCCGCAGAAACAACTCCGGAACGGACAGAAAATCAGAACGCAAGTGAATCTGCAAGGAAAAGGGCAAAGGCTATCGCTGTTATTCGGCCAATCGCTGTATTTTTGGGATGTATTCTTGTGGGTTATGTTAGCCTGTTTGCCCTGTTCAATGTAGGTAACCTTATGAAGTCTACCTCATCTCCGGCGACGGACAGTAACGGTTCCGCTGCCGTACTGAATAAAATCATGTATGTAAATGCTGATATGGTAGCCTTCTATTCGGATCCGTCACTGAACAATTCACCTGCCTTGTTTTTGAATAAGGGAGATGTCGTCACACTTCTTGAAGTGAGTGGATCATTCTCAAAGGTGACTACGACAGATAATGTCACCGGTTATATTGTTTCTTCCATGCTCTCTGATTCTGATCCGACCATCGGGGAATCGCAGCAGGAAATGTCAGCCGATCCCACACCCATTCCTTCCAAAGAGCAGACTGCAGTGACAACTTCGGGACCGAAGGAAACAAAGCCGTCAGAGACATCGGCAGCAACCCCGACACCTACTGACACACCGGTTCCGGCCACACAAGCAACAACAGCTGAGACTCCAACACCAACCGCGTCTCCAACGCCAGCGGACACCACAACATCCACACCAACACCAACACCAGTAACTATCGTTATTCCTGAGACTCCTACCGGAACCCCCTTAAAAGAAATGAATTAGTTCAGCAAGAAAACAGTGTAACGAAGTAATTGTATATTTAATGAAAATGAAAGAGCCTTCCCGTAAAAAGTAACGGGAAGGCTCTTATTCATTGGCTGAAAATACATCAATAATATTTTTCGTTTCTAATCCTACTTCGCAAAGAATTCCTTGTACAACTCACGCACTGCGTAATTGCAGTATTCATCACGTACACCAAACATCACGGAAATCTCGGATGCCCCCTGATTAATGATTTCAAGGTTGATTCCTGCTTTACTTAAGGCACCGGCTGCACGGGCAGTCGTGCCTACCGTATTGGCCATAGCTTCCCCGACAATCATTACAATGGAAAGGTCACGCTTCACTTCAATCTCATCTACCTGCAGTTCAAGGCTGATCCGTTCGATGATTCTCCGCTCTTTTTCGGCAGCAAATTCAGCAGACCGCATAATGATTGAAATCGAGTCGATTCCGGACGGCATGTGTTCGATCGACACACCCTCGTCTGCAATGATCTGCAGGACTTTCATCACAAATCCGACCTCACGGTTCATGAGATATTTACTCATATTCAACGTGCAGAAACCTTTTTGTCCTGCAATTCCTGTAACGAGCGAATCATAGTTTTTGCGTTTGCAGACAATCATGGTTCCTTCAGAAGAAGGATTGTTCGTATTCATGATATGTACCGGAATGCCTTTCAGGTAGGCAGGATAAAGTGCTTCTTCATGAAGTACGGAGAAACCGGCATATGCAAGTTCCCGCATTTCATCATAAGTGATTTCGCGAATAGGAAAGGGGTTTTTGACAAGGGCAGGATTTACTGCATAAACGGAATCAACATCGGTCCAGTTTTCATAGACCGAAGCATTCACGGCAGCAGCAAGGATCGCTCCTGTGATGTCCGATCCGCCCCGTGAGAAAGTGACAACATCGCCTTCCGGAGAGTATCCGAAGAAACCGGGAAAAACACATATGCCTTTCATACTTGCCAGGGGGGCAAGATTAATATATGACTCCGGAAGTACATGTGCGCGTCCAAAATCACTTGTAAGAACTAATCCGGCCGGTTTCGGGTCGCAGTAAGTCGCTTTATGTCCTATGGAATTAAGGTAAGCTGCAACCAGCCGTGCACAGTTGTCTTCGCCGGAAGCCTTTATAGCGTCCATAAATTTATCAGGTGTTGTGCGGTCGGCATTGGCAAGTGCAGTCAAATTCTCTTTAATGGAAACCATAACGTCTTCAACAGAAAGTTCAACCGCGATTTCCTCATACCTTAAAATTACACTTGAAAGTTCCTTTTCTCCGCTGAAACCGGCGATTCTGGATTTTGCCAGGGATATAAGAAGATCCGTTACTTTCGAATCCGTCTTAAAACGTTTACCGGGAGCAGATACCACAAGAATTTTTCTGTCCGGGTCACTTAATAAAATATCGCATACTTTGCGAATCTGGGATGCATCAGCAAGAGATGTTCCGCCAAATTTAGATACCTTCATACGTTTCAGCCGGGGATATCCCCGTACCTCCTTGCAAATTAATATTTCGATTCATTTACTTTGTCAATTATAATCTGTGCATCCTCTCAAATACAAGCAAAACCGCATATTTAGTGAAACATGTACTCATGTGATTTGCGCACAGGTACAGCTGCATGGTATTCTTTTCATATATATATGAAATGTAAGGAGCCAAAAATGACCAAATTCAGGAAATATTTAATACCTGACAGGGTATTTCCCAACATGAGCGATGTACCATTTGATAATCTGCATGATATGGGCTTCAAGTATGCGCTTCTTGACCTGGATAATACTTTGGCAGCAGATCACGTACATGAACCATCTGATTATACCCGGGATATCATTTCGCGCCTGCAGGGAAATGGATTTACCTGCTGCATTGTATCAAATGCCAAGTCATCACGTTCATCGGATTTTGCAGCCATGATACAGGTTCAGTGTATTTCATATGCTAACAAACCGTCCCCGTCCGGTATTTTCCGGGCCCTTGACCTTCTGGGTGCAAAAAAAGAAGAAACCGTCTTTTTCGGGGATCAAATATTCACGGATATAGCGGCAGCAAAGCGGGCCGGCATTTTTGCCGTATTGATTGAACCGTATAACAAAAAGGAAGTATTGTATGTAAAAATAAAGAGACCGTTCGAAAAAATCGTACGCTCAATTTATCGATTTTAGTGCAGGTTTGCGGCCCCGATATGTAAAAAGCCTGAATTCCAACCTTTTTTCGTATTATTTGTATGTTTGTCTTGCGGTTATTGCACGTGTCAAGTAAAATATGTGAGCATGAATTTTTATGCCTGCCGGTTTTCTCCAGGAGGCATCCGAACGGGCACATAAACGGAAATATTGAGAGGAGACTTTTATGGTAAGCGCAGGTGATTTCAGAAATGGAATAATCTTTGAAATGGATGGATCGGTATTTCAGGTGGTGGAGTTCCAGCACGTTAAACCCGGAAAGGGTTCTGCATTCGTCCGCACAAGGTTTAAGAACGTAAAAACCGGAGCTGTTGTCGAGAGATCGTTCAACCCGAACGAAAAATTCGAGTCGGCTTCACTTGAGAGAAATGATATGCAGTATATATATGCGGACGGCGATCTGTATTATTTTATGGACCAGACTACTTTTGAACAGCGCCCGATCTCTGCAGCTGATATCGGGGACGGAATCAAATTCCTGAAGGAAGAAACAATCTGTAAAGTCCTTTCCTACAGGGGCGAGGTCTTCGGTGTTGAGCTTCCGATTACCGTTGAGCTTAGAATCACAGAATGCGAACCAGGTGTCCGCGGTGATACAACCAACAACGCCAGTAAACTTGCAACCCTGGAGACAGGCGCAACCGTCAAGGTCCCTCTTTTTGTAAATCAGGATGAAGTTGTACGTGTTGATACGCGCACAGGGGAGTATCTGGAGCGTGCATAATCCTGTTTTCATTTTGAAAGCCGAAATGTAACGGACGTGCATCAGCCCATGGGATGTAAGTCCATGGGTTTTCTCTTATTCGTGAAAGGAAAGGTTGAGAATCATGAGTGAAAGTCTGGTTCCGGAGACCATTAAAGGCGAACGCTCCATGTCTCAGGGATTTGTTGCCCAATATGCAGCCGAAGCAGCTCTTCAGGCTGATGGTGTTGCTTCGCTCCAGCCTTCCTCAGGAGTTTCCCTGAAAGAATCCCTCGGCATTGTGCATGAAGGCAAAGGTACACGTGTTGTGTTCCATGAGAACGACGATGGATTTGTATCAATAACTGTTTTTCCTGTCGTCTATTATGGTATGATTATTCCAGAAGTCGCCTGGTCGATTCAGGAACGCGTGAAGGCAGACGTAGAAAAATATACGGGCCTTGTCGTAGAATCGGTTGATGTACATGTCTGTGGTGTGGTAACAAGAGAGGAGCCGTCAGTATGAATAAGGCCGTACGATTTGTACTTGTCATATACGCCTTTCTTTTAGCTATTATTTCGTTGATGCTGCTGTATGCATATCGTGATACGGCGATTCTCAACAGTCTGGATCTGAATATCACTTATATCGTCGGGGATCCTGTCTTCAAGTGGATATTTTTATCTATTCTCCTTTGTATTATTGCATCCGCCGTTTGGGCTATTTCCTATTCAGTGTTATCCGGAAGGCTCAGCAAGACACGTATCCGTCAGACAGATATTGGTTTTGTAGACATCGGAGTAGACGCTATCGAGAGCATCGCCCTGAATTCGGCAAAGAGTGCGCAGGTCGGTATCAAATCGGCCAAAGCCCATGTTTCTTCAGGAAAAGATGAATCCATTCGTATTCACCTGATAGCCGTACTGTATTCCAATGTTGAAGTACCGGCGATGATGTCCAAAGTACAGGACAGAATTAAGAAAGATATTGAGCGCTACACCGGCATTCCGGTTGAATCTGTTTCAGTTAAGGTCAGCCGTGTTGAACCGATTGTTGCAAAGGTTGAAAGATAGGCGCCATGAAGCAATTATTATCCCGTTTTTTAGATATGCTTATGGATAAGAATGCTGGATTGATTGGCGGCAGTGTAGGTTTTTCACTTGCACTTCTTCTGGTTATTTTCGGGTTTTTCAAAACACTTTTTATTATAATCATAACGCTGTTCGGATATTTTGTTGGCGTTCGCTTGTTTTCGGACAAAGAAAGGCTGAAGAATTTTCTGGATAAGCTTATTCCCCCCGGGAGGTTTAGATGAGTAGAAGAGAAGCGCGTGAATCCGCTTTCAAATTGTTATATCAAATGGAGATCCGGAAATCGGACCCGGTTTCGCAGCGGGACATTTTTCTGGAGGAGTATCCTCTGGCTGAGGAAGATATAGTTTTTTTTGACGAGCTTGTCACCGGTGTGACACTTCATGCTGCCGAGCTTGATGCATTATTTGTCCCGTTGCTTAAAGGATGGAAGACGGAACGCCTTCCTAAGGTTGACCTTGTAATTCTTCGGATTGCAACTTTTGAGATCCGCTTGCGCAAAGATGTTCCTCTGAATGTCTCCATCAGTGAGGCAGTCATTCTTGCCAAACGATATAGTTCGGAAGAATCAAAAGCATACATAAACGCAATCCTTGGACGCCTTGAACCGGGTGAGAAGGAATGAGTGCCGTCTTTTCCGTTTCTGAACTGAACCGCTACGTGGGAGAAGTTCTTTCAGCTGATCCTGTTCTTTCTGCGGTTCGTGTACAGGGTGAAATCTCCGGTTTCAAGAAGTATCCGTCCGGACATTTGTATTTTTCACTCAAAGACAAGGAATCCCAGGTTAATTGTGTTGCTTTTCGAGGAAACGCCGCACATTTTTCTTTTATTCCTGAAAATGGAATGTCTGTCGTCATTACAGCGCGTGCCTCACTGTACGACCGGGACGGCAGGTTTCAGCTTGTTGTTTATGAGCTGGAAAAAGATGGTATCGGAGATCTTTTCGCGGCATTTGAACGGTTAAAGGCACGCCTGCAGGAGGAGGGACTTTTTGATGCAGTTCACAAAAAAGAAATCCCTAAGCTTCCGCGCAGGATAGGAGTGGTTACATCCCCTACGGGTGCCGTAATTCAGGATATTATTCATATATTGACCAGAAGGTTTCCGAATTTCAACCTCCTGATCTATCCTTCGGCCGTACAGGGCCAGACCGCTGCAGCAGAACTTCGAAAAGGTGTTGAGTGGTTTAACAGTATGAAGTCTGTTGATGTCATCATAATAGCGCGCGGCGGCGGTTCTATGGAAGATCTCTGGTGTTTCAACGATGAGGCACTTGCAAGGGCGGTATACCAGTCCCAAATACCCGTAATTTCTGCTGTCGGACATGAGACCGACTTTACAATCTGTGATTTTGTCAGTGATCTTCGTGCTCCGACCCCTTCTGCTGCGGCTGAACTGGTCATGCCGATTAAAGCGGAGCTTCAGTCTTTAATCAATTCTCAGACAGACCGGCTGACAAGGTTCCTGCTCCAGCAGGTAGCCGTCCGAAGAAACCGCCTTATGATGCTCTCCAGAAGTAAGGCACTGCTTTCTCCTCTTCGGCGCGTTGAATCAGAGAGTCAGAGGCTGGATATGCTGACACTAAAGCTCACACATTCGCTGAATCGAAGGGTTGATAGTTCCGCCCGCCGGTTTGACAAAGGTATTGCCAGTCTCGATGCCCTCAGTCCGCTGAAGGTCTTATCACGCGGATACAGCCTGGCAACGAATCCGCTGACAGGTTCATGTATTACGTCTGTGACACAGATAACCCCCGGGCAGCCCGTTCAAATTCAACTTGCTGACGGGTTGGTCCATTGTAAAGCCGAACACGCAGAAGCAGGGAGGATCCTATGAAACCATCTGAAGAATATGAGAAACTTTCATTTGAAGAAGCAATGACAGCACTTGAACTGGTTGTATCCAAACTTGATGCAGGTGAAGGAACTCTTGATGAGTCGATTGCACTTTTCCAAAAAGGCGTACTGCTGTCAAAACTTTGCAGTGCACGCCTTGAGGAGATAGAACAACGAGTCCGTATTCTTACCGACGATGGTCTCGGATCCAAAAAAGAAACCGCTTTCAATGAAGAAAGCACCCCCCCGGGAGAAAAGGAATAATATCGTGTCAGTTTTAAATTACTCTTTTCAAGAAACTCTTGTGAAATATCAGGACCTGATAAATGAAGCTCTGGAAGGTGCTTTTAAAGGGGATGATATATCATTTCATGCGGCTTACGGGCATGCTTCTGATATGCCAATCAACATGTCAATGGAAGCAGCACTTTACAGTCTTATGGCGGGCGGCAAACGCATCCGGCCTGTACTCATGCTGTCGGTTAGTGATATGCTCGAAATACCTGTCTCAAAAGTTATGCCGTTTGCCTGTGCTATTGAAATGATTCATACATATTCTCTGATACATGACGATCTGCCCTGTATGGATAACGACGATACCCGAAGGGGAATGCCGACATGCCATGTCAAATATCCGGAGCCGATAGCGCTTCTTGCGGGAGATGCACTTTTAAACCGGGCATATGAGATCATGCTCAATGAATGTCTGGACGGCGATCTGCGCAAAGTAAAGGCAGCTGCTTTCCTCGCAGGTATGGCGGGGGCCAACGGTATGATAGGCGGCCAGACGATGGATCTCCTTTCAGAAGGGAAAAAGATATCATATGAACTACTGATGAAGCTTCATCGGAAAAAAACCGGCTGCCTGCTGACAGCTCCCGTTATTATTCCCGTAATCTTACATTCCCGTATCGGTGATTCTTTGTTTCTTAATGAACAATTGACGGAATTTGCGGATCATATCGGGCTTGCCTTTCAGATCAAGGATGATTTGCTGGATGTTACCTCTACAAAAGAGATACTCGGTAAAAGCATCGGGAAAGATGCAGTTGAAGAGAAATCTACATTTGTGACCCTGTACGGCCTGCAAAAGGCCCAGGAACTTCTTCAGAAGGAGATGGACGCAGCACACGATAATCTGGTCAGACTTAGAAACGACGGTTATAATACGCGTTTCCTGGAAGATCTTAACAACTATCTGCTCGTCCGCAACAAATAGGAATTTGAATATGAGCGAAAAACTAGATGCAATGAAAGATCCATCTGAGATTTCCGGATTCACTCACAAGGAAATGTGTGCGCTTGCGGATGAACTCAGAAGCGAAATAATAACCTCTGTTTCACTGAACGGAGGTCATTTGTCATCGAATCTCGGGGTCATTGAGCTTACGATCGCTCTTATGGCATCATTCAATTTCAAAGACGAAGATCAGATTGTCTGGGATGTCGGACACCAGTGCTACGCATATAAGCTTCTGACCGGCCGGCGGGACCGTTTTTCAACTTTACGGAAACTCGATGGTATTGCAGGCTTTCCGCGGCGGGCAGAAAGTCCGTATGACTTTTTCGATACAGGGCACAGCAGTACTTCTATTTCCGCCGCCCTGGGTCTTCTGCGGGCAAAACGGCTCAAGGGTGAAAAGGGAAGAGTCATTGCCGTAATCGGGGATGGAGCGCTTACAGGCGGATTAGCATATGAAGCTCTAAATGATGCCGGACAATTCGGAGAGAACCTTATCGTAATTCTTAATGACAATCAAATGTCCATCGATCACAATGTCGGGGCGCTTTCACGGCATCTTGCCTCGATCCGTGTTTCTTCGGGCTATATCCGTACAAAAAGGCGTATGGAAAGTATTTTAAACAAGATACCATTTTTTGGCAGGCTTCTTGTCCGCTTTTTATCATTCCTCAAAGACTCCCTGCGTCTGGCTATAAGGGTCAATCATCCTGTTATTTTTGAAGACCTTGGCTTCAGGTATTACGGACCGGTTGACGGTCACAATATTCCGGATTTGCTTCGGTATCTTTCGTCTGTCAAACAGATCAACGAACCGGTTCTTCTTCATGTATGCACGCAAAAGGGAAGAGGGTACGAATATGCCGAGGCATGGCCGTCACAATATCATGGTGTAGCACCCTTCGACATTGAACTTGGCTGTGAAAATGGTACTTGCAGTACATTCACTTCCACTTTCGGAAAGACATTGATCGAAATCGCCCGGGAGAATAAAAAAATTGTTGCTGTATGCGCGGCGATGGGTACAAGTATCGGGCTCGAACCGTTTCGCCTGCTTTTCAGGGAACGTTTTTTTGACGTCGGCATTGCAGAGGGACATGCGCTGACAATGGCAGCAGGACTTGCTGCAAACGGCATGATTCCTGTTGTTGCCCTCTATTCCACTTTCCTGCAGCGCGGTTTCGATCAGATTCTGCATGATATATGTCTTCAAAAACTCCATGTCGTCCTCGCTGTAGATCGAGCCGGAATCGTCGGGGCAGACGGGGAGACCCATCAGGGAATATATGACCTGGCCATTTTACTTTCCATGCCAGGAATGGAAATTCTGGCTCCACGCAGCTATTCCGAGCTTTCCTTCATGCTTCAATATGCAGTGCAGGAATCAAAGGGTCCTGTCGCAATCCGGTATCCCCGCGCTTCAGAGAGTGACGAGTATCAGATACTGGAGCAGATTCCCGTTAACAAGGCTCAATATTTGAGGAAAGGTTCTGACATTACGATTCTTTCGGTCGGATTTCTTGCGGAACAAGCGCTTGAAGCATCACGATTGCTCGAGTGTGAAGGAATCTTTGCCGATGTCATTGATCTGCGTAGAATCAAACCGCTAGACGAAGAGACGATTCTTGAATCCGCACATAAAACGGGTCATGTAATATGCTGTGAAGACGGCATGTACAATAACGGAGTCTGCTCGAGAATTGCACAACTTCTGGAAGAAAATAAAATATCCGCAACTTTTGCACCTGTCGGGGTAAACGACCGTCCCGTACCGGCAGGAACACGGGCACAACTGCTGAAAAGAGAAGGAATGGATGCAAAATCCATTGCGGCGATTTGCAAAAATATTTTTACTTCGATCTGATGTTTTACCGTTTCTTTATAATCTTCGCTTATATCATGGTGAACTTACAATGATTTGCATGTATAATCAGCTTAATAATATGCATGATTCTGCATAGAGAGTTTTGCAAACCAAGGAGATACTAAATGATTTTTGGCATCGTTTCCAACATTGATAAAGACAAAGGTTTTGCATTTGCAAAGCATGCTGCGGCGTGTATCACGGAGAAAGGATCCATTGTAATTGTCGACAAGAGTTATATGGATACTCCTTTGGGTATCGACCCGAATGTAAAAATCTCCGGGTATGACGACTGTGACCTGCTTTTCAGTATTGGCGGGGACGGAACCTTTCTGTCAGCTGTCCATGATCATTACGCCAAAGATGTTCCCATTATTGGTGTGAACCTTGGAAGCATCGGTTTTTTGACAGAAATACAACCGGAACAGTTTGAAGATGCCCTGGATCGGATTCTTCTCGGAAATTACACAATTGAGAACCGGATTCAGCTTGAAGTTATCGTTAAAGACAAAGACGGTATTGAGAAAGGGCGCGGACTGTGCCTCAATGACGCAGTTATTGCGCGTGGTTTTCTGCTGCATGTCCTGACGGTTGACCTACTGATAGATAATGATTATGTTGAGCGGCTTTCAGGGGACGGTGTAATCCTTTCCACCCCGACAGGATCCACAGCCTATTCGCTCGCAGCAGGCGGACCGATTGTAAAACCCGAACTCAGTGTTTTTCTGGTAACGCCTATATGCCCGCACACACTGCATAACAGGAGTTATGTTGTGAAAGAGGACAGTGTCGTTGAGATCCGTTTAAAGGCTTTTCATGAACAGCCGCTGCTTTCTCTTGACGGAAGAAATGATATTTCACTTTCGCCCCTGGACTGCGTGTTTGTCAGTAAATCGGATCATCCGATGAAGATTGCCAAGATGGGATATTCCAACTTTTATCAGACGATTCGTCAAAAAATCCGGGCAAGGGGGAGTTTCTATGAAGATGGCCAAAAATGAACGCCAGGAAAGTATTTTGCGCCTGATCCGTTCCAAGGACATAAGTACACAGGAAGAACTGGTCAGTGAACTGATTGACCAGGGACTTCTGATAACGCAGGCAACTGTTTCAAGGGACATTAAAGATCTAGGGATCATTAAGGTTACTTCAGCCTCCGGAAACTCAAAATACAGTGTCCTCGACAGAACCGGTGATGCTGCCCCGGGAAGATTATTATATGTGTTTTCACATTCCCTGCTCAGCTGCAATTGTGCCATGCACCTGGTTGTCATTAAAACTTTGCCGGGAATGGCGCAGGCCGCCGCATCCGCTCTCGATTCCGTTCAACTGCAGGGTATTGTCGGATCGATTGCCGGTGATGATACGGTTTTTGTTGCTACGCCCAGTCCGGAAGTCGCTGTTGCCCTTGCACAGACGATACGCGATATGACTACACGTCTGAATTCCGATGTATAAGGAAGATCAAATATGCTGATTAGAATGGATATTTCTAACTTTGCTTTGATTGATAATGCAGTATTCGAGCCGCAAAGCGGCTTTACAATTATTACAGGAGAAACCGGAGCCGGCAAATCTCTTCTTATCGATGCTATTTCCGCACTGCGCGGCAGCCGTACCGGGAAGGATGCCGTACGTACAGGCTGTAAAAAGGCGTCGGTAGAGGCTGTTTTTGACCAGGTATCAGCCCTTATTTCTAATGAAGAACTGGAGTCGACAGGTATTTCTCCGGAAGTTGATGATTCTATTATCCTTTCAAGGGAGATTTTTGCAGATGGAAAGTCCATCGCCAGAATTAACGGAAAATTAGTCACTGTTTCTATTCTTAAGGATATTGGATCGCGTTTAGTCGATATTCATGGTCAGAACGACCAGCAGGCAATTTTCCTGCCTGCCATGCACCTTGAACTACTGGATCGTTTCGGAAAAGCACCGGTTCGCGACGAGATTTCCTCTTACAGCAAGACTCTTTCGCTGTACCGTTCGTGCATTGAGGAGATTCACAAACTGGGAACGGATCCGGCTGCAAGAACAAGGCGCGCGGATTTACTGGCTTATCAGATTGCAGAACTTGAAGAAGCAAACTTCAAGATTGGCGAAGAGGAAGCATTAATAAATCAGAAACGCATTCTGTCATCTTATGAAAAAATACGGGAAGGACTTTCCTACTGTTATCAGATGCTCGATAAGGACAACGAAATTTCCGCTATGTCTCTTCTTGCTCAGACTTCCTCAGCTTTGGATTCAGTTGTCCGTCTTGATCCGTCACTGCACAATGTTATGGAACAGTATCGTTCAGCCCTCCTGGTCCTTGAAGGAATCGGCGATGACCTGTCAGCCTATATTGCCTCGGCCGAGCAGCCGAAAGCCTCCTTATCGGTAATTGAGGATAGGCTTGACCTGCTGTTCCGGTTCAAGGTCAAATACGGTTCAACAGCCGCAGAAATGAAATCATTTTTGGAACATGCCAAAATCGAGCATGATGATATTCTGGGCAGTGAAATGCGTCTGGAAGAACTTCACCGGAACAGGCTTTCCCTTGAGAAGGTCTTGATGGAAAAAGCGGATGCCGTGCATAATGCCCGCCAAATTGCCGCCCTGTCACTTTCCAGGAGTATTATGAACGAATTGTCAGACCTTGGAATGGCCGGCGCTTCCTTTTCTGTTTCGTTTTCACAGCGTCCGCGTGAAAGGTTTTTTTCGCGTACAGGGTACGATGAGGTCGCATTCATGATGTCGGCAAATCCCGGCGAACCGGAAAAACCCCTTGCAAGAATTGCTTCAGGCGGAGAAGCATCACGTATCATGCTCGCTATCAAAACAATATTAGCATCAGCAGATGAGACTCCGACACTTATTTTTGATGAGATTGATGCCGGCATATCCGGCAAAACAGCAACAGTTGTGTCACAGAAATTGCGTACGCTATCTTTATCGCATCAGGTTCTGTGTGTAACGCACATGGCGCAGATTGCAGCAGCTGCAGACCAGCATTACATGATCAGGAAAGATGTGGAGGAGGAGCGGACGCACACGGTAATTCAGGATTTGAGTAATCGTGAAAGGGTAGAGGAAGTAGCCCGTCTTCTTTCAGGCGAAATGCAGGATCATGCTTCCCTTGATCTGGCTGCTCAGATGATCGAAAGAAAAAGCACAGCCTTTCTGGCATCAGACATTGAAAAGGAACTTGATTTTTCAGACAAGTAGTTTTTTCATATCTTCCGGGATATCACTTTCAAAACTTAATTTTTCATGTGTTATCGGATGGTGAAAACTCAAATGGCATGCATGAAGAGCCTGTCTGTCAATTTTTGTTTCCATACCGATTGTTTGAAGTCCCGGATCGGGATAGTCATCCGACAGCGGACCATACAAGCCGTCGCCAACCAGAGGATGCCCGAGATAGCGTGCGTGTACCCTGATCTGATGGCACCGGCCGGTTTCAAGTACGAACCGTACCAGGGATATATCTTTATCGGGGTAATATTTAATCTGTTTATAATGGGTGATGGACGAATGGCCGTCTTCGCGGACTTCGCGGATCATAATCGAATCAGATGCACGGCCGATAGGCAGGTTGATAGTTCCTTCAGGCGGATCAAAAGCACCGTGGACAATTGCGAGATATTCTTTTTCCATGGTGTCGACGGATATGACGTGGTGGGCAAAACCATTTTTGGCAATAACAATCAAGCCGCTGGTTTCCCGGTCAAGTCTCATAACGGGATGAAGGCGCTGCTCGGATAACCGCTGGATCAGAGAATCGTCCATATGCTGCCAGGAGGGATGCGTGACCAGTCCTGCAGGCTTTTCACATACGATCAGCCATGGGTCCTCATACAAAATCGGTATAACGCAATCCGGTCGGATGGATGCCTGTTTTTGTTCGTCCTCGTATAATGCTTCCATCTGATCACCGGAAAACACTGGATCCTTCATCCTGGCAGGCATTCCATTTACCAGGAGCCTGCCGTAAAGTCTGATTCTCTTAATCATAAGCCGGGACATTTTCATGCGTCCTGACAGAACTTCATGTGCTAGTTTGCCATGTTCATCATTATTAATTATAAATTCTAATTTCATTTGTTACCTTTATTCTTCTGATCCGGTGTTGACATTGTTTTGATTTACTATTGAGAAACTTAAAAAGCAATTATACCTCAAAAAGGCAATTCTACTCAAGTAACTTTCATTTGCCTGCATTTTGCCTTGAAATGATTTTCATCATAATGCAATTTGTAACTTTTGCATAAAAAATTTCGGAAACCGATGAAAATTTATCCATATCTAATTGAGCAAGAGGTTCTTTCATGATATCCTACGCAGTGGGAGGTGAGTCAACTGTGGGAAAAACAAAACTGACTCCGGAAGAAATGAGCGCAAAGTTGGATGTGGTATTGACCGAGCATAAAGGTGAAGGCCAAAAAGCATTAATGGCTTCACTGCAAAAAGCACAGGGTATTTATGGATTTCTGCCGCTTTCTGTACAAAAGAAAGTAGCATTTGCCCTGGGTGTTTCAGTTGCCGAGGTTTATGGCGTCGTTTCATTCTATTCATTCTTCTCCCTAAAGCCAAAGGGAGAGACTGTATTCACTGTATGTCTGGGAACCGCGTGCTATGTTAAAGGCTCGCAATTGCTTTTGGAAGAAATCGAAAAATCAATTGGCGTGAAATCCGGTGAAGTGACAAAAGACGGCAAGTATTCCATTTCAGCGTGCCGCTGTGTTGGCGCGTGTGGTCTTGCCCCTGTCATTCTTGTGAATGATGATGTATATGGACGTCTCACACCTGATGAAATACCCGGAATCATAGCAAAGTATAAGGAGGCATAAGAACATGGAGTTATTTCGTGCACATGTCCTTGTCTGCTGCGGAACCGGATGCACATCATCGAGTTCTCCTATGATTATGGACCGGTTTTCGGAGCTTCTTCCGACATATGGTCTTGACAAGGAAATCAAAGTAGTCAAAACAGGTTGTTTCGGTCTTTGTGCTGAAGGACCAGTGGTTGTCATTTACCCGGAAGGCGTTATGTATTATCGCGTTACTCCGGAAGACGTCAGCGAAATAGTCAGTGAGCATTTATTAAAAGGACGTTATGTCCAGAGACTTATGACTCTCAGCGCTGTTAAACCGACAGGCGAAAGTTTTTCAGCTGATGACAATAATTTTTTCAAAAAGCAGCTTCGTATTGCATTGAGAAACTGCGGTGTTATCAACCCTGAAAAGATTGAAGAGTACATTGCACATGACGGATACCAGGCGATCGGTAAAATCCTTACCGAGAAAACGGATCCTATGGCGATTATTGCCCAAATTAAAGCATCCGGCCTGCGCGGCAGGGGCGGCGGGGGATTCCCGACCGGCAGCAAATGGGAATTTGCTGCTAAAGTCCAGAATGATACCAAATATGTCTGCTGCAACGCAGATGAAGGTGATCCGGGAGCATTCATGGATCGTTCGATTTTGGAAGGCGATCCTCACAGCGTAATTGAAGCAATGACGATAGCAGGATACTGCATCGGCGCACATCAGGGATTTGTTTATGTCCGGGCTGAGTATCCGATTGCTGTTGAACGCCTTACCATCGCAATTGAGCAGGCGAGGGAGAACGGTCTTCTTGGCAAAAATATTTTCGATTCAGGATTTGACTTTGATCTTGATATCAGACTCGGAGCCGGAGCATTTGTCTGTGGTGAAGAAACTGCGTTGATGCGTTCCATCGAAGGCAAACGCGGCAACCCGACGCCGCGTCCGCCATTCCCGGCAGTTAAGGGACTTTTCGGTAAACCGACAATTCTCAACAACGTCGAGACCTATGCGAACATTCCGGTCATAATGAACCGCGGTGCAGATTGGTTTGCCTCCATCGGAACCGAACGTTCAAAAGGAACAAAAGTTTTCGCACTCGGCGGCAAAGTCAATAATGTCGGTCTTGTAGAGATTCCGATGGGAACTACCGTGCGTGAGATTGTGTTTGAAATCGGCGGAGGTATTCCGAATGGCAAAGCCTTCAAATCCGTACAGACCGGCGGACCTTCCGGCGGATGCATCCCGGCGTCTTTGATCGATACCCCTATTGACTATGATAATCTGATTTCAGTCGGATCTATGATGGGTTCCGGCGGAATGATTGTTATGGACGAAGATACATGTATGGTTGATATTGCCAAATTCTTCCTGGAATTTACTGTTGATGAATCCTGCGGAAAATGTGCACCATGCCGTATCGGAACGAAACGAATGTTTGAAATTTTAACAAAGATCACCAACGGGACCGGTACACTCAATGATATTAAATCACTTGAGGAATTGGCCCTTGCCCTGAAGAATGGTTCATTGTGTGCGCTTGGCCAGACAGCAGCGAATCCTATCCTGTCAACACTGCATCATTTCCGTAACGAGTATTTGGAGCATGTCGTTGAGAAGAAATGCCGCTGCCACGTCTGTAAAGGATTGACTCAGTACTATATTGAGCCTGATTTATGTAAGAAGTGCAGTCTGTGCGCGAAGAAATGTCCGGTTGACTGTATTTCAGGTGTTGTGGGCAAAGAGACATATGTAATCGATACTGAAAAGTGCATTAAATGCGGAGCCTGCATGGAGGCCTGTAAGTTTAAGGCTGTTGTAAAGAAATAATGGCCGGCTGTCTGTCGGACACCTGTCATTTTCAAAAAGGAGCGTGAATAACAGTGAACATGGTGAATCTTACCATTGACGGGGTTGCGGTTAGTGTACCTTCCACAAATACCGTTCTCGAAGCGGCCAGACGTGCAGGTATTAAGATCCCAACCTTGTGTTTCCTGAAAGGAATTAATGAGGTGGGCGCATGCCGCGTCTGTCTTGTCGAAATTGAAAAAGCACGTGCACTGGCAGCTGCCTGCGTTATGCCGGTCAGCGAAGGTATGGTCGTCCATACCAATAGCGCCAAGGTCCGTGCCACAAGAAAATCTACCCTTGAGATGATACTTTCAGACCACAACAGAGATTGTCTCGCCTGTATCCGTAACCGTAACTGCGAACTGCAGACACTGGCTGACGAATACTCCATCCGCGGCATCACTTTTGATGGCGAAAAGAGTCCTTCGGTCTACGATGACAAGTCTTTCTCCATTGTCAGGGACGGCAGCAAATGCATTAAATGCGGCCGCTGCGTGGCTGCATGTGAAAAACAGGATATCGGAGTTCTCTCCTTCCTGAACCGAGGGTTTGCAACCAGCATAGGACCGGCTTACGATGTATCCATGGCCGATGCACCCTGTGTATATTGCGGACAATGCATTATCGCCTGTCCTGTCGGTGCCCTTCATGAAAAGGAAGAGACTGAGAATGTTTGGGAAGCAATTCACAATCCAAGTAAGCATGTTGTCATGCAGGTTGCTCCTGCAGTTCGTGCGGCAATTGGCGAAGAGTTCGGTCTTCCGATCGGAACACGTGCAACCGGCAAGATGTTTGCCGCCATGCGCAGACTCGGTGTGGATAAGATCTATGATACGAACTTTGGCGCGGACCTTACTATCATTGAAGAGGGCCACGAATTACTCGGCCGTATCAATAACGGCGGCGTCCTTCCGATGATCACCTCGTGCTCACCGGGCTGGATTCGTTTCTGTGAATTCTATTATCCAGACTTCATTCCGAATCTTTCCAGCTGTAAGTCACCCCATCAGATGGAAGGCGCTCTTATTAAGTCATATTATGCTCAAAAGAATGAAATTGAGCCGAATTCAATTTTCACTGTATCCGTAATGCCTTGTACTTCCAAAAAGACAGAGGCTGCTCGTGAACAGCACAAGGATCAGGATGGTTTGCGTGATGTCGATGTTGTTATCACAACAAGGGAGCTTGCACGTATGATACGTGAAGCCGGTATTGACTTCAACAGCCTTCCGGACGAAGGACCTGATCAGGATCTTATGGGTGAATACACCGGTGCCGGAGTTATTTTCGGAGCAACCGGCGGTGTTATGGAAGCGGCTCTTCGTACAGTAGCGGACATTCTCGAAGATAAGGATCTTCCTGACTTCGAATACAAAACCGTCCGCGGTGTTGCGGAAGATGTTAAGGAAGCGGATCTCACACTTGCCGGGATTCCTATCAAGGTTGCTGTTGCACACAGCACAGCAGGCGCCAGGAAGCTTCTGGATGCCATCCGTGCAGGGACGGCACCAAACTATACTTTTATTGAGATCATGGGCTGCTCAGGCGGCTGTGTATGCGGCGGGGGACAGCCGCAGATCTCCGCACAGAATCTTATGGATATTGATGTCCGTACCGAACGCGCCAAAGCCCTCTACGAAGAGGACAAAAAGATGCCTGAACGCAAGAGCCACAAGAACAGTGAAGTAATGGCTCTGTACAAAGAATTTTTAGGCGAACCCAACGGACACCTGGCACACGAACTCCTGCACACGCATTATTGCCAGCGCGAGATTTATCCTGAAAGCCTTGTTGAGTAAGATTATTTTTAATTTATTGGCGTTCTGATCATGTTGAGTTTGATCTACATTAATCAGGGACCGGACATGATTTCATCAATCATGTCCGGTTTTTTCACATTTTGCAATATAAAATATTGAAATCATTTTGATTTTGGCAAAAGTTTGAACTTCAAACGAACAAAAGAGTTGACATATATAGCACATAATTATTAAAATGATTACTGTGCTTATTCATAATTTGTGCAAAAGTTTTGTAACTTGAAAATTTAATATTGGGGGTGAGTACCATAGATAGGTTGTTCATAGGAATGGCAGCAGGTCTTCTGGTTGCTGTCATCGGTATTGCTGCTGTAATTGTATATTTTCGCAAGGGATTTTCTGCGCGTCAGAAGAAATTACAGGAAGATATCGTAAAAGCTGATTCAGATGCTGAAAAACTGGTCGGCGAAGCACAGAAAACGGCTGAGAGTAGAAAAAGGGAACTTCTTTTGCAGGCAAAAGAAGAAATAACCAAAGCAAAGGTTGATCTTGAGAGGGATGTCCGCGAGAGAAAAGCCGAGCTTACCAAAGAACGTCACAGAATTGAACTGAAAGAAGAAACACTTGACAAAAAGCTCGAAAATCTCGAGCAAAAGGAAGATGCGCTCGATGTGCGCGTCAGTGATGTGCTCGGGATGGAAGAACATGCCCGTGAATTGGAAAGACAAAAAGTAATTGAACTTGAACGTATTTCCAGCCTGACCGTTGAAGATGCAAGAAATCTTGTTTTGGATCAGGCACGCCTCGAGTACAGCCATGATATGGCCGCACTGCTTAAGCAAATGGAAGAGCAGACGCGGGAAGAGGCTGACCGGAAGGCAAAGGATATTATTGTCAGTTCAATACAACGTTATGCTTCCGACTATGTATCCGAAGTTACCGTTTCCGTAGTTTCTCTGCCTAATGATGAAATGAAGGGACGCATTATCGGACGTGAAGGAAGAAACATACGTGCAATTGAGACTATTACAGGAGTTGACCTGATTATTGATGACACACCTGAGGCTGTTATCCTTTCGAGTTTTGATCCTGTTCGAAGAGAGATTGCACGACTTACCATCGAAAAGCTGATTGTGGATGGACGAATCCATCCTGCGCGAATCGAAGAGATGGCGCAAAAGGCCAAAAAAGAGGTCGCGCAAACCATCAAACAAGAGGGCGAGCGGGCAGCATTCGATACTGGTATCATCGGTCTGCATCCTGAGATTATCAAATATCTTGGTAAACTGCGATATCGTACAAGTTACGGCCAGAACGTCCTTCAGCATTCGATTGAAGTCTGCTGGATTACCGGCATGATGGCATCGGAACTTGGGCTTGATGTTACATTCGCAAAACGCGCCGGCCTTCTTCACGATATTGGCAAAGCGGCCGATTTCGAAATGGAAGGGTCGCATATTGAGCTTGGCGCTGACATAGCACGCCGCTATAAAGAGAATCCTGACGTCATCAACGCCATCCAGGCGCACCACGGCGACGTGGAACCTGAGACATTGATTGCTGTTCTTGTTGCCGCTGCAGATGCAATTTCGGCTGCAAGACCCGGAGCCCGTCGCGAAAATCTGGAAACATACATAAAAAGAATCCAGAAACTCGAAGAAATTGCGACTAGTTTTGAAGGAGTTGAAAAATCGTATGCAATTCAGGCAGGCCGTGAAATTCGTGTCATGGTTATTCCTGAAATTGTCAGCGATCCGGATATGATTCTTAAGGCCAGGGAGATCTGTAAAAAGATTGAAGAAGAACTTGACTATCCCGGACAAATCAAGGTAAACATCATTCGCGAGACGAGAGCGTCTGATTATGCCAAGTAATGTTTTTCTATTTTTAGTACGATCCTGATAAAGGCGTTCTATCCGTGATGAGAATCACGGATAGAACGCCTTTTTTATGGTAAAATGATTAGGATTATGTACAATAACAAAATACAGGGGGTACCCTTGAACGTTCTATTTATTGGAGATATTGTCGGACAGCCCGGAAGACAGATCCTGAAAGACAAGCTTGGTGATCTTCGAAGGCAGTATGATGTGGATGTCTGCATTGCCAATGCAGAAAATGCTGCTGCAGGTTTTGGACTGACAAACCCTATTGCCCGTGACCTGTTTGCTTTTGGAGTTGATATCATCACAATGGGTAACCACACATTTTCGAGGGCCGACCTTTTTCGATTTATTGAATCAGAGAAACGCATCGTCCGACCGGCAAATGTATCTGCTTCCTGGCCGGGCTTTGATTATTCCCTTTATGACGGAGGCGACAAAGGAAAGCTGCTGGTTTTCAATTTGCTGGGACGCGTCGGGATGGATCCCTGCGATTCTCCCTATATAGCTGCAGACCGGCTGCTGGCAGCGTATAAATTGAAATTGGATGCGCATATGGTCCTTGTTGATTTCCACGCGGAAGCAACATCCGAGAAACAGGCGATGGGCTATTATCTTGATGGACGGGTCTCACTGGTAATCGGTACGCATACACATGTACAGACAGCAGATGAGAAGATACTGGAAAGGGGAACGGGTCATATTACTGATGCCGGAATGACAGGGGCCGCATATAGTGTACTGGGAATGGATGTTGAAGTTTCCCTCCGCAGACTGGTGGATCAGCTCCCCGCGGTATATGTGCCTGCAGACGGGAAAGCAATGATAAATGGAGTGTTTGCTTCATTAGACCCTAAATCCGGCCGATGTGTTACTATTGAACGCATCCAGCTATACGAAACATAATTTATCCCTAACCGTGAACATTTTACCAGAGGCAGCTGCTTCATCCACATATATGAAAGGAAATATCAAAATATGCTTTATGTACTGATTGCCATTCTTGTTATTCTGGACCAGGTCTTCAAATTTATGGTCACTCAGAATATCAGACCTCAGGCAGTTATGCCTGTAATTGCAGATTTTTTCTCTCTGACTTATTTCAAAAATTCAGGCGGTGCTTTCAGTTTTCTAGCTGAAAGCGGCTGGGGAATATTCCTTTTATCGGGAATTTCAATCATCGTATCCATTTTACTCTTATATGCCCTTTACAGACTTCGCAGCAGGCATGTGTTCTGGATCCGCTTTGCCATCACACTGCTTGTTTCAGGTACCATCGGTAATATGATTGACCGTATCCGTGTAGGGTCCGTTGTTGATTTTCTTATGTTCCAGTTTGGATCCTATACATTCCCGATCTTCAATCTTGCAGACATGTGTATTGTCTGCGGATCCATTTTGCTGGCAATATTTCTGATTTTTGATAAAAAGTTATTTCGAACGAAAGAAGACAGTGCCGAAGTCAGTCTTCCGATTGATTCGGCTTCAATAGAAGGGAAGCGTCCAACAAATGATGCATGAAATAATCACTGACAGAGCAGGTATCCGGATGGATGTTTATATTTCAGAAAGTATTCCGGAAATTTCCAGATCTTATGCTGTTACCCTGATTACAGAAGGGGCGGCACTTGTTAACGGAATTAAGGTTAAGCCGTCATCCAAAACAGTTATCGGTTCGCTCATAACTATTGATCTGCCTGAACCTCAGATGACACATACACTCCCGGAAAATATTCCGCTGGATATAGTGTATGAAGATAAGGATCTTCTGGTAATCAACAAACCGCAGGGGATGGTCGTCCATCCTGCACCCGGACATCCTTCCGGGACACTCGTCAATGCGCTTCTTTACTACTGTAAAGGCCAGTTATCAGATATAAACGGTATCATCCGGCCGGGAATCATCCACAGGATTGATAAAGATACATCAGGCCTGATGATTGCCGTTAAGAATAATGAAATTCATGAAAAAATGGCAAAAATGATTGCCGCACATGAAATCATCAGAAAATACCGCTGCTGCGTATATGGAGTGGTCGATTCCGACAAAGGAACGATTGATGCTCCGATCGGACGTTCCTCCTCAGACCGGAGACGTATGGTTGTTTCTGCTGAAGGGAAGCCCTCGATTACACATTTTGAAGTTTTTGAACGTTTCGGCAGGGCAACGGACCTTTCCCTTGTACTGGAGACAGGAAGGACTCACCAGATTCGCTCCCATCTTGCGTACATCGGGTATCCGGCTATCGGAGATCCGATTTATGCCCCCAAGAGACCGGCCTTCGGCATGGTCGGTCAGGCGCTTCACAGTAAGTCACTGTCTTTTGTACACCCTACCACCGGTGAAACGATATCCCTTGAAATTGATCTTCCCAAGTATTATACCGAATTGGTTGAGAAACTTCGGGAACAGAATTGACCGGCGGATTCGTCAGAAAGTGAAATGACTGCCTATGTCTTTTGACAAAGCAAAAAACAATCCTGAGAAAAAGCCCGGGAGGCTTGTTGAAAATGTACTGTGTATGGTACTTCTTCTTATGCTTGGTACATTTCTCATGATTCAGATCCGTGAAGGTATCAGCATGCAGGAACGGCTGTCTGCTTCAAAGCAAAAGCACGAGGCTTATCAGCTTCAGTTAAATGATTTGAAAAGCGAAAATGACCGTCTCAAAGAAAAGAACACCTTACTGTCCGTACAAAAAGACCAGCTTTCAGAAAATGTACTCAATGAGCAGGGTTATTCTGAACTTGCGGCGTCACTTGCGGACATCAGGGAATTGGCAGGCTTGACTGTAGTGGAAGGGTCCGGTGTTACCATTACACTGAGTGACTCAACGATCAACGATCCATCCGACAGCAACCAGTCCAGTCTGATACACTCCCAGGATGTCCAGTATTTTGTGGATCTGCTCAAATCAGCAGGAGCAAAAGCAATTGCAATTAACGGTGAGCGTATTGTCTGCACGACCAGCATCATCTGTACAGGACCGACCATTCGCGTCAATAACAGCCGGTATCCGGTTCCTTTTGTAATTATGGCTGTCTGTGATAAAAATATAACGTATGATATACTTCAAAATGATCCGCATATTCTGCTCAGGATTTCTGAAGGTATTGAAATTGCATTCAAAAAAAATGATTTACTTACGATTCCGGCGTTTTCCGACAGTACCGTCATCAATTCGTTAAGCAAGGAACTGGGGGGGGATAAGCCGTCATGAAGCGAAAAATGTCATTATCCTCAGGTGCAATAATCGTGTTTTTTGTTTTCGGACTGCTGATTGCACTGCAGCTCAAAAACATTAATGCAAGCAACCTTCAGGCATATTATGCCAAGCAGGATCTCACGGAGTTACAGGATCAGGTTATGACTCTCATGCGCGAGAATTCCGAATTATCCAATCAGAATCAAATCCTTTCCGATCTTATCGCTTCGATGGGCGATGAGCTTTCCGGAGATAATAAATCTCTTCAGACAATTATGGATGAAAAATTCAAAGCGGAGATATTTGCCGGGCTTACTGATGTTTCAGGAAGCGGCCTTCAGGTTGTCATGGAGCCGGGAACGGACATTTCCGTTAAAGCATCAAGACTCCTTCTTCTTGTAAATGAGTTAAGGTCATCGGGTGCTCTCGCAATTTCCGTAAATGATGATCGTATTGTAGCTATGACGGAAATTCGTGATACGGGAACAGCAAATCCTCAGATTGTCATTAACGGCAACTCATATCCGGCTACTTCCCAATTTGTTATACGTGCAATATACAAAAAAGATGACATCAACCGTGGTCTCCAGTTGGTCAATAACCTGATTGAGCAGCTTCAGACTGTGTCAATAATAACTGTTTCTCCAAGCGACACCATCTCCATTTCAAAACTGTCGGAGGACAGCTTGACCAACCGTCAAATATGATCAAGCGAAAGGAAATCAAGCAGTAATATGACAGAGAAAGTATTTGAAGCAGAGAAAATAGTCTTTGGAAAATTAAATGACCTTGCCGCCGGCAACGGGAAATACATCAAAATAATTGAATCTCAACTATCTGTCGGGATTGAAACTGCTGACGGGGGAGTTCTTCTTTCCGGCAGTGCCACGGCCATGAGCAAGGCAAGGGAAGTCCTTTCTTCCATTGAGTTTTTTATTATGAAGGGTGAAGAGATTGATGAGCAGATTATACGGTATTTCTGCACGCTTGCCCTTGAAAACAGACTGGATGCTTTTGTGTCTGCTGCGGATGAAGTAATAATCGTTACACCCAAGGGAAAGTCCATCCGTACCAAGACTTTGGGGCAAAGGGTGTATGTTGATGCACAAAAGCATAATGAACTCGTTCTGTGTATCGGACCTGCAGGTACCGGCAAGACGTTTCTTGGTGTGGCAATGGCAGTCTCAGCTTTTCGAAACCGCGAGGTATCACGGATTATTCTGGCCAGACCTGCTGTCGAGGCAGGAGAACGCCTGGGATTTTTACCCGGGGATATCCAGGAGAAAGTTGACCCGTATATGCGTCCGATTTATGACGCCCTGCATGAATTGCTTGGCGAAGAATCTTTTCTCAAATATACGGAAAAAGGTCTGATTGAAGTATCTCCGCTGGCATTTATGCGCGGCAGGACCCTTGATGATGCATTTATTCTTCTTGACGAAGCTCAAAACACTACGGTTGAACAGATGAAGATGTTTGTTACCAGAATCGGAATGAATGCAAAAGCATGTATCTGCGGTGACATTACGCAGGTCGACCTCCCCAGAGGGGTAAAAAGCGGACTGACGGATGCATCCATTCTTCTTCGTGACATACCAGGTATCGGCATCGTGTCGCTGACCGACGCAGATATTGTTAGAAATCCATTGGTACAAAGAATAATAAGGGCTTATAATGACAGAAAAGAAAGGGGGGTTATTGAAGCATGAAGTTTTCCGGTAAACTCAAGCGTATTCTTCCTGTTATATTTGTTGTTTTTTTCGCCTTGTTGGTTGTCGGCCTTGTATACTATGGTTCCATTCCTGTGAGATATACTCTTGCTCCAGGAGCCATCAGTAATACGGACATATCGGCCCCCCGTTCCGTTAAGGACACAAACGAGACAAAGGCACGGGCACAGGAGAAAATGAATGCAGTCGCACCTATATACGTGCGGTCTGACGAAATTTCTGCTGCGGGGGTAAATAATCTGACCAAGCTCTTTTCCATATGCAACGAGCTTCGAAACAATAATATTAATACGGACGGTACGGTGAAGGAAACCTACCAGGCTGTCAGTGATAAATTAATCCAGTCCGTTCAAAGCAATTTAGGTGTCACACTGACCGGCAAGGAGTCTTTTCAACTTGTAACAGCCGATCAGTCTCTGATTAGCTATGTGCAGCAGCAGTCCGTTTCCATAGCTTCGCTGATATTATCAGACAAAGTGGATGACGCAATGATGGCGCAGCAAATTGCTGAGAAAACGCTCAATTTAAGTTCTTCTGCAGGTTCCCTGTATATTTCCAATGCTGACCTGGTAAAGTCACTGCTTCTGAATTTTGTCAAGCCCAATGCTGTATTTGATGAAGCAGCTACAACTGCCGCCAAGCAGACAGCCTATAATACCATTATGAATAATCCCGTAATGATTGAAAAGGGTACCAGAATTGTGAGTTACAGTGATGTCATTACACAGAATACTTATCAGACGCTTAAAGATCTTGACCTGATAGAGAACAACAGTTTTGATTTTGCTTTGTTGGGCGGAATTGTCTGCTATATGGTAATTGTCTTTGCGATAATGGGAATATACCTGACCCGTTTTGAACCGGACCTGGTCAAAGATCCAAGGGATATTACAGCGCTTTCCCTTTCTTTCCTGGTACCCATCATTTGTTCCGTATATTTTTCCGGGTTTTCGCCCCTTATTTCACCTGTTTATTTTACGGCTGTCATTGTGGCGACGTACCTCGGTGCGCAGTCAGGCATCATATTGTCTCTTTTACAGGTCCTGATTATTCTGCCTGTATGTAAATTTGATGTTGAATTTGTTTTCACATCGGTAATTGGTATATTTGTGTGTTCCATGATTGCAGGTCAGCGCAGCAGAAAGTATAATTCAGCTTCCCTGATTCTGCTTACATCTTTATCCTGCTTTTTAGCAGCTGTTGGAATTAACCTGGTGCTTAAGTCAAGCCGGACAGACATTCTTGTTTCCTCCCTATGGGCCGTTCTGGCAGGTTCCGTATCTGTTATTGCAGCGATTGGCTTCATGCCGATCTTTGAACTGATATCCAATACTGTTTCCCCTGTCCGGCTGATCGATCTTTCACAGCCGGGAAACCCTCTGCTGAAGCGGCTTTTTGTTGAAGCACCCGGCACTTCACAACACAGTATGATGGTTGCAAACCTGGCTGATTCCGCTGCTGAAGCGATTGGGGCTAACCCTCTTCTGGCAAAAGTAGGCGCATATTACCATGATATCGGCAAATTGGAAAAACCGTTATATTTTACGGAAAACCAGCAGGACGGAAAAAATCCACATGACGAACTATCCCCTGAAGAAAGTGCGGGAATCATTACAGCGCACCCCGATCAGGGTGTAAGGCTCGGAAGAAGGTACCGCCTGCCTTCGAGTATCATCCGGATCATTCAGGAACACCATGGATCCACATTCCAGGCATATTTCTATCACAAAGCCAAAATGCAGGCTGTAGAAAAGGGCCTTGCCGAGCCGCAGATAAGCATTTACAAGTATCGCTGTTCCGTTCCTTCCTCGAGGGAATCTGCAGTGGTTATGCTGGCAGATTCCTGTGAAGCAGCCATCAAATCAACAGGCATTACATCACTTGATGCCGCTGAAGAGCTTTTTCGAAAGCTTATCAAGCAAAAAATTGATCAGGACCAATTAGTTAACTCCGGATTATCCTTTAATGATGTCGAATTGATTATTCGCTCATTTTTACAGGTGTATGCCGGCGTATTCCATGAAAGGGTGAAGTATCCTGATGATTCTTCTGTTCGTAAATAAACAACGCCGTTTTCAGGCAGACCAGGTTGCCGGGTATAAGACTCTTTGCCAGAAAGCCATGGATAAGGTCATGCAGCGATCCTTCCTGGATAAACGCCTGCTTCGTCCAAACCTGGTACTGTCGGCAACTGTTAATTTTGTCGGCATCGATTTTATGAAAAAAATCAACAAAGAATTTCGGAGTGTCAACCAGGTGACGGATGTTCTGACTTTTCCTTTGCTGGAGATGAAACAGGGCAAGCTTATCGAAGCGGTTAGTGCATCGGATGTGATTCCGCATATCGACGGTATCAACGAACTGCCTTTGGGTGAAGTTCTGATATCACTGGATAAGGCCCTTGAACAATCAAAATTATACGGACATTCCATGGACAGGGAAGTTGCCTTCCTTGCTACCCATGCAGCACTTCATTTATTGGGGTTTGATCATATTGACAGCAATGAGGAGAAAAAAATGATATCAGAACAGGATAAGGTCCTGAATGAACTGGGACTTACCCGGGAGACAGCAACCGAAGAAGTATCAGCTGAACCGATATTAAAGAGGACGCCTTCCAAGAAGGCGGCTTACAAGAAGGCAGCCGAAGATGTTGCCGCTGCAGACAAAATACAGGCCGTAAAGACACCGTCAGCATATGAATTCGAAAAAACCGAGTTGGAGCATTCCGGATTTGTTGCTATTATAGGCCGTCCGAACGTAGGGAAATCGACGCTTCTGAATCAGATATCCGGTATGAAGCTCGCAATTGTATCATCAAAACCGCAGACAACACGCAAGAATATCCGCTCTGTTGTAAACGGCGATAATTCACAGATTGTCTTTGTAGATACTCCGGGAATACATCGTCCGAAGTCACAGCTTGCCGAGTATATGGTTGACGTTGCTTTTCGCGCAGCAAAAGACGCAGACCTTATTCTTATGCTGGCCGACGCCACAAAGGGAAATCCTTCTTTTGTTGAAAGGGAGGCGTGCCTGAAAGCAAAGGAATCCGGACAGAAAGTTATCCTGGTAATTAACAAATCAGATGCTGTTGATAAAGAAGCCCTGCTTCCTATTATCCAGAAGTTTTATTCGCTTTTTGCTTTTGAAGCAATTATTCCTGTCTCGGCCCGTACAGGAGACGGCGTGGAAGAATTGCTCAAAGAAATTATTGTCCGCCTTCCTTCAGGACCGAGGTTTTTCCCTGTGGAAGAAATCACGGATCAATCGGAGCGGGTGCTCGCTGCTGAATTGATAAGGGAGCAGATTCTTCACTATACCAATGAAGAGATCCCTCATGGTACTGCCGTCGAAATTGAATTATTTGATGAACGGCTTCGTGAAGGCGGGGAAGATGAATACGACAGGGATCTGATTCGTATTACAGCATCGATAATCTGCGAAAAAACATCACACCGTGTTATTCTCCTGGGAAAAAACGGACAGATGATTAAACGTATCGGAACAAAGGCACGTGAGAATATTGAAAAAATGTGCGGGTGTAAAGTATTCCTGGATCTCCATATCAAAGTTCGTGCGGACTGGAAGAACCGTCCCGTCTTTTTGAATGATCTCGGATACCGGAAGGAAGATTGACCGATATGTCTTTTCTGTCTGTTCGAGGATTGATCATCCGATCCGTCCTATATAAAGAATCCGATCGAATGATCAGTATTCTGACGCAGGACAGGGGCGTAATCAGTGCCTGTGCGCCGGGTGCTGCCAAAGGCACAAACCCTTATTCCTATTCTACACAGCCTATGATGCTCTGTGACTTCGTGCTGTCCAAGACACGCGATTACTTCTACCTGCGCGATGCGGAGATTATTGAGGCCTTCCAGGCGGTCCAGGAAGATATTGAACGGCTGACAGCTTCTGCGCACATGCTTGAAATTGCTTCCGATGTCTGCGTTGACCAGGAATCCTGCCGGGAAATATATCCGCTTCTCATGCATGCACTTTATGCCCTTACGAAGAAAGAGAAAGACTACCGCCTGATTGTCAGTGTATTCGAGTGGAAAGTGCCCTGTGTACTTGGCTTTTCATCCGACATGAGTATGTGTGAGTGCAGGGAACTGAATTCCAGGGAGTACGGGGCATTTTCATTTTCAAATTGCCGTCTGTACTGCAGGAAACCGGCATGTATGAAAAAGGCCGGAAACTACCAGCTCCTGTCACCGGGTGCAGTGGACGCGCTTGTTTATATTTATACGGCACCCGCAGCCAAGTTATTTTCTTTCACCGTAACAGCAAAAATACTCGATGAAATGTCGCGGATCAGCAGGCGGTATTTAAGCGACCGCCTTGAGAAAAAATATACCCGGATGGATTTGCTGCTTGATCAGCCTACATGGGATTCGGTAAAAAACACTGGAAATCCTCCGGATTGTCAGCCGTAACAGCATGCCAGTTTTCCGGAAAGAGCATATGGTATTCCGGTTTTTCATACCGCTCATCCATCAGAAGCACAAAACCTGTGTCTTCTTCGTTTCTGATTACACGCCCCGCAGCCTGCAGGACCTTTTCCCAGCCTGGAAAGCGGTATGCAAAGGCAAACCCCTCTCCAAACTTTTCCTGAAAGTACTGACGCATAATCTCCCTCTGCGGGCAAAGCAGCGGAAGGCCGACGCCGACAATCATAACCCCTGAAAGCCGCTCACCGACAAGATCTATACCTTCTCCGAAATGACCTCCCAATACGGCAAATGCATAAAGGGTACGATTTCCGAATTCCTCAAAACGATCAAGAAAAACCTCTTTTTGCCGTCTGTTCATCGACGGGGTCTGTACCAGAAAATCAATATTGTCAACGCCGTCCGACTGAAGGCGGCTGCGGACAGCATCCGAAAGCATGCGCAGGTAAGCAAAAGAGGGAAGGTATATCATATAGTTTCCCACTTTTCCCTCTGTCACGGACAAAATGGCATCCGTAACTTTTTCAACACTGAAATTCCTTTCCAGATAGGTCGTCTTAATTGTCTTAAGTATGCCGACAGACAGGTTCTCGGGCGGGAAAGGGCTTGAGAGTGTGAGTGTTTTTGCATCGGGTGCATTTTTATCACCCAAAAGCATGGTCGTATAATAATGTGTCGGCGACAGTGTTGCAGAAAAGAAAACAGCCGAATGACGGTCTGAAATCGACAGGTGAATCTTTGACGATGCATCCAGGCAGGACAGGCTTACGGTAAGTTCTGCCTCCACGCCCTTTGCCGTGCTGCCTGGAACAACTTCGGCAGTCAGAACATAGGCGTCGTCAAAATATAGTTCCAGAACCGAAAGAAAAAAACGTGCGTCAAAGAAGAAATCAAGAACGCTCTTACGAATGGCTCCAGGCGGAAGTGAGTCCAGGACAGGCCTGACATAATAGCAAAATTTCCAGAGCATCTTGTAAAGGGTACGGGGAATGGTTCGGCCCGCCCGGAATAAAGGCGCTGTCATGATATCTTTTGACACCATATCATGTTCTACATTGGAAAAACCGTCTTCTTCACGCAGGATACTGTCCGTAAGAATCTGGTAGTATGACATAATGTCGGCCATATAGCCGTCAACCCGTGAATCCATACCGCGCAAAGCCTTTTGACAGGCAGACAGAGTGCTTTTTGCAAGTGCTGCGGAATACATGTCCCTGGAGCGGTCAACAAGATTGTGTGCCTCATCTATCAGAAGAACATGATGCAGTTCAGGCTGGTTAAAATATCTTTCAAGCTTCACCCGCGGGTTGAATGCGTGGTTATAGTCGCCTATAATCACATCGCAGTATAAAGATATATCCAGCATCAGCTCATGGGGGCACAGGGAGTGCTTCTTTGCTGCGGCAATGACAGAATCCGGCGTAATCTCATACATAAGAAGAAGCTCGGATATAGCTTTGGGAAGCCTCTTGTAATAATCCGTCGCGCAGGCACACTGTCTTGCCTCACAATAAATTTCGGGGCACGGGCACATACTCTCTTTGGCCTGCAGCGTAATGGAACGCAGAATCAGGCCGTTTTCCCTTAGATCCTGTAAAGCTTTCTGTGCTACAGCCCTTGTTGAGGTTTTGGCTGTAAGGTAAAAAATACGGTCGCATTTACCGCGGCTGAGGCTTTTAATGGCAGGGAAGAGAGTGGATATTGTTTTCCCGATACCGGTAGGAGCCTCTACAAAAAGTATCGAACGGTGTGAGATTGTCGAAATGACTTCCTTCATGAACGTTTTTTGACCGGGACGAAGTCCGGTATAAGGGAAGGACAGTGTAAGGATCGATGCATCCCTGGCTTTCTGGTACTTTACAAGGTCCCTTGCAAATGAAATATATGATTCACAAGTCTTACTGAAAAACGCAGCGGCTTCAATTTTATCAATCCATTTCTTTTCTTCTGCAAATTTCAGAGTCTCGACGGATACATAACGAAGTGAAACGAAAATACTGCTTTGCTTTGGATTCTGTTCGAAATACATATGTGCATAAAGCATCGCCTGGGCCCAATGCACAGGCTGCAGAATCTCAGCGATTTCCTTGAAATCACCTGCGCACGACTTAATCTCTATAAGGGTTATTTCATCGTCTTCATTTGTATGGGGAATATGAATGACACAATCAGCACGCCCGCGAACCGAAAGAATGATGTCACCTGCCGGCCGCTCGGCCGTAAGAGAAACTTCTGTCTCAACAAAGGACGGATGGTATTGATTTTTGAGATCGGAAAACACCCGGTTATGCAGTCTTGTGCCTTCCGCTCCTGATATCCCGGAAAAGGAAAGAGAAGAGAGGCCTCCCGTACGGTGAACATGCTCCGCAAGCGATCTGACGGGGATCTCATAGCGGGAAATATTCCCATCCGCAGCTGATCCGGACATACCCTGTGTTTCGTTGCCCTTTGCCATGAAAAATTGCTCCGGTTCTATACAAAAACAACCCCTGAAGGAATTCCCTCAGAGGCTGCTGCTTGGTGCGGGAAACAGGACTTGAACCTGCATGATCTTTCAATCACTAGCACCTGAAGCTAGCGCGTCTGCCAATTCCACCATTCCCGCGGAACAGATGTAATAATACAAGATGAAAAGAAAAATTGCAAGCCCGAAAATATCCTTTACCGAAACAAAATATGCATATATTATAGTAAATATATTTTAAGCAAGGAGAATAGACAGTGTCCGTTGAATCCAAATCCCAAATGGATCCGTCCAGGCAAAGACACCGCAAAATTGCCAGCGTTATTTCCATGGCGATTTTTGTGATTTTTTCGATTGCCGTTTTCTACTATATCGGCAGGCCAATGCTTGCTTTAGTATCAGAACCTGATCAATTCAGGCTCTGGGTTTATGAGAAAGGCCTTATGGGTAAAGCAGCATTTATTGGCATGATGGCTTTACAGGTAGTCATTGCCATTATACCCGGTGAACCGCTTGAGATTGGGGCAGGATATGCTTTTGGTATATGGGAAGGAACACTTCTTTGCCTCATTGGGCAGGTAATCGGCAGCATAATCGTTTTTCTGTTTGTCAAATACATCGGGATCCGGGCTGTCGAAGCATTTTTTTCAAAAGAAAAGATACAGTCGCTCAAATTCCTGCAGCACCATAAGCAGCTTGATTTGCTTGTATTCATTCTGTTTTTCATACCGGGTACTCCAAAAGACATACTGACGTATTTTGTCGGACTGACACCAATGAAGCTTTCAACTTTTCTTCTGATAACATTTTTCGCACGGATTCCATCTGTTATTACATCAACTATCGGCGGGGATGCAATCGGCCTTCAGCATTACCAGTTCGCAGTAATCGTTTTCGTTATTACGCTTCTGATCAGTGGAATCGGAATTCTGATTTATCGAAAAATTACCAAACACAACGAATAATGATACAATAAGTAAGCAAAATTACATAAATCGAGGGATATAATATGCAAATCAGCCGTAAAATCACCGAATTTCACAAATACATCTACGGACGCAAGGTTGCTGTTCTGGGTGTTGGTATTTCCAACAGACCGCTCATACGATATATTCATTCACTGGGTGCCGTTATTACGGCTTTTGATTCACTTCCTTCAGATGACCCGGTCCTTTTGAAGTCGCGATCCGCGCTTGAAGACGAAGGTATAATCCTGGATTGGTCCTGCGGACCGGATTATCTTTCTTTACTTCCCTGCGGCGGATACGATTTGATTTTCAGGACGCCCAAAATGCGGCCTGATATTCCTGAAATCAGGGAAGCCGTTGCGAAAGGTTCCATTTTGACTTCTGAGATGGAAGTTTTCATGGAACTCTGCCCCGCAAGGATATTTGCAGTAACAGGAAGTGACGGGAAGACAACCACTACCACTCTCATTTCACTTATCCTCCAGGATGCAGGCTTCACAGTGCATGTCGGAGGCAATATCGGTACTCCGCTTCTGGACCGGATTGATAAGATCCAGGAAACGGATATGGTTGTTCTTGAACTTTCCTCCTTTCAGCTTCTGACAATGAAAAAAAGTGCCGATGTAGCGGTTATTACTAACATTACGCCCAACCATCTGGACGTCCACCTGAATTATCAGGAATATATTGATGCCAAAAAGAACATTTTTGCGGCACAGTCCTTCTTAGGCCGCCTTGTCCTCAACGGAGAAAACGAAATCACCCGCAGCATGGCCGAAAAGGCCCGCGGCAAAACAGCATATTTCACATGGGACCCCGAAAAATCCCTCACGGACAATCCGTCCGGACTATTTGACCATGCTTTCATTGAAGATGGCGTACTTACATATTGCGCTTCAGGAAACAAGCAGCAAATTGTATTATTAGATGATATAGTAATACCCGGAAATCATAATGTAGAAAATTATATGGCGGCTGTCTGTGCTGTCATGCCTTTTGCTGCCCCTGAAAACATTTCAGCCGTTGCCAAATCTTTCGGGGGTGTCGAGCATAGAATTGAACTTGTGCGTACGTTGGATGGTGTCCGATATTTTAACAGTTCCATCGATACAAGTCCCAACCGCACGATCAACACAATGAAGGCCTTAAAGAGCCGCTGCGAAAAAGGAGTACTGATTGCAGGGGGCGCAGATAAGAAATGTGATTACACAGGACTTGGGCAGGCTATCCTGGAAGTTTGTGACAGGATTATTCTCTGCGGCAGCAATGCATCTCTTATTCGTGATGTCCTCAAAAGGGAAGGAGAGGGCAGGCCATACAAAGTCATCGAGGTAGAGGAATACTCCGACGCCCTCCAAAAGGCCCGTGAACTTGCAGTGCCGGGGGAAGTTGTTATTCTATCGCCTGTAGGTACAAGTTACGACCGCTTCAGGCACTTTGAAGAAAGAGGGAACCTGTTTAAAAAATTAGTTGCAGAACTCTGACCGGCATAAAGAAATTGTTTTTTTAATATCCCCTTGACGAAACCGATTGTCTTATGTTATGTTTTACATACTATCAGCAAGTCCAAACAGCTTACTGGTTGTCTGAACCTTGTAAATTCAAAGGAACTCAAACACATTGAAGAGGAATAGTAAGACAGTCTGATTGCTGCAGAGAGATGCTGGTTGGTGCGAAGCATAGCAGATTAACTGTCCGAACTGGCCTTGGAGTGCGCTCGTTGAAAGGGTCTGCATTTATTTGCAAAGCTAAGTAGAAGGAGTCGGAAGCCAACCGTTATCATGGCAGAATATCAGGACAATGTCCTTGTATTCGATAAAGTGCATCCGTTTATACGGGTGAAACAGAGTGGTACCGCGGAAGTTTACCTTTCGTCTCTAGAATTAGAGACGGGAGGTTTTTTTATGCTCAAATTTTTATCATAGACAAATAGAAGGGCAGGGAGGAGGTTTCCTTGATCTGCCGATATATTATCCGTTTATGGAAACACACCGGACATTCTACCGGGCATAATAAGGAGGTATTCTGATGAACTATTCAAGATATTCACGTTTCCCTACGGTACCGATTGAGAATCGTACCTGGCCGCAAAAACAGATTGAAAAAGCACCGATCTGGTGCAGCGTTGACATGCGTGATGGCAATCAGGCACTTGAAATACCTATGAACCTGTCTCAGAAGCTGAAGTTTTTCCAGTTTCTTGTGGATATCGGATTCAAGACCATAGAAATTGGTTTTCCTGCAGCATCCGATACGGAATTTGAATTTACCAGATACTTGATTGATAACAGGCTGATACCGGATGATGTTGCGATTCAGGTTCTTACACAAGCCCGTGAACATATTATCGAGCGTACATTTGAAGCTCTTCGCGGAGCTCCGCAGGCCGTTGTTCATCTATATAATTCTACATCGACGCTGCAGCGTGAAGTCGTTTTTGGATTTGACCAAAAGAAATGCATTGAGCTGGCCGTATCCGGTGCAAAAATCGTAAAGGATTATATTGCAGCCGACACCAGTAAGACCCGTTGGATCATGGAATACTCACCGGAAAGTTTTTCAGGAACGGAATCAGAGTTTGCTGTGGAAATCTGTGACGCCGTACTGGATGTCTGGCAGCCGACCATACAAAACAAATCCATTATCAATCTTCCGAACACGGTTGAAATGGCATCACCGAATGTCTATGCGGATCAGGTTGAGTACTACTGTACACACACCAAATGGCGCAATGAGACAATTGTATCTATTCATCCGCACAATGACCGCGGTACAGCCGTTGCAGCATCAGAACTCGGCATAATGGCCGGCGCAGACCGTGTCGAGGGAACTTTATTCGGCAATGGTGAACGAACCGGAAACGCAGACATTCTGACGATCGGCATGAATCTTTTCATGCACGGAATCGACCCTGAGCTTGATTTTTCGGATATTAACCAGATAATTGATGTTTATGAAGAATGCACCAACCTGAAAGTACCTCCGCGTCACCCGTGGGCCGGGAAACTTGTATTTACGGCCTTTTCAGGTTCACATCAGGACGCAATCAAAAAGGGAATGGCAAAGATGAAAGAACATCCGGACCGCTGGGAAGTACCTTATCTGCCAATTGATCCCAAAGATGTCGGAAGAAGCTATGATCCGATCATCCGAATCAACAGCCAGTCCGGCAAGGGCGGCGTAGCCTTTATCCTGGAGACAAACTTTGGCCTGTTTCTTCCAAAGAGCTTCCAGAAGGATTTTGGCGCAATCTGTACCAAATATTCAGATATGCGGCAAAGCGAACTGATTCCATCCGAAATCTTTAAATTGTTTGATGATACATATGTAAATGTTTTCAAACCTTACGCACTGAATAAGTACCGCGAAGAATCATCGGACGATAATCATGTAAAGGTTGCAGCAACATTGACGCACGGTGAAAAGATACTGCAGATCAGCGGAGCAGGAAACGGATTACTTGACGCATTCTGTGATGGTTTCTCCAAAACAATTGGCGAAGATATTTCAATTACGACATACCACGAACACGCCATGCAAAGCGGATCAGATTCTGCAGCTATAACTTATGTGGAAATTGCACTGCCAAACGACGGCAAATATCTGGGAGCCGGAATTTCAAGTTCCGTGTCCAAATCATCGCTGCGTGCGGTCGTCAGCGCAGTAAACCGTATGCTGCAGATGAAAAAACTGGAAAACGCCAATGAATAAATAACAATTTAGTAATAATAACTTTTCATCGCAGAAAAGTGGAATCCACAAATGAATGGAAATGTTCCGGACGATGATTCCATCATCCGGAAAAAACTGGTGAGTTCATATTTGTCAGCTGGATTCCTGATAAGCCGTTCGGAGAGATACCGCAGCGGCTTTTCAGGAATCCTTATTGATTTCGAGCATATTTACTGGAATTCCCTCCTCCCAATTAAACAAAACTATCATTTTGTTTAATTGCCGCACATAAATAAAAGAGGAGCCTCCTCAAACCTGGGGTCCCTCTTTTACAGAAAATATTATTCTCTATTCATTCAAGTAGGTGCCGGCGCTGCGGTTATTGACGGGGCAGCCGTTCCTGTCGGAGTTGGTGTTGATGTAGTGATGATTAATTGATTGGATGACATGGATGCTCCGAAAGGATCATCCTGTGCAAGTTCATCTATTTTATCAACACCGATTATCAGTTTCAATTCGTTTGTATTTCCGAGCGGATTCAGCCACTTATACAAAATCACCAGAAACACAAGTAAAATTGAAATCAATAGAACCTTTCGGATCAGATTCTGAACTTTTGTCGCTGCATATCTTCGATCGACATATTTCTTGTTTGTATATCCCACAAGGACATATACTTTACTTTTTGTCTTTCTTTTGGGCATACGCTTTTTTTCATTGAGGTAACGCAAATACTTGTTTCTGATTCGTGACGGAATATTCCGCAAAAACCGGACAGTAGTTCTTAATATACTGCCTCCTACTCCCTTTATCCATGATAAAGCCGCAGGAGCTGCCGTTGGCGCTTCATTAACCGGATCTTTGCCTTGTCTGTTTGTGTTTTGAATGTCAGGTTTCATCGTGCCTCCGAAAAAACAAATAATGGATTTATTATAGCACAATTACAAATGTTTTCGTTCCTTGCAGAGTCGAACAATCGTTTGACATCTCTTTTTGCAAATGCTAATATAAAAGTGAAAATATATTCGGTCAAAAGCGTGGATACGGAGGGCAGTATTTTGGAACAAAAAAATCGTTTTACGCGTAGCAACCTTGAGCAGACTATCGAACTAATTTATGAATATATTGTTGAGCACATCCGCAAGGAAGGCTACCCGCCGTCTGTACGTGAAATTTGCTCAGGTGTCGGTATCAAGTCGACATCCACCATTCATTCCCATCTCAAACGGCTGCAGGACCTTGGCCGTATTGAATATACCCCCGGCAAACGCCGTGCAATTATTGTACCGAATCTGCAGCAGGAAAGAGTTATTAATCTTCCTGTACTCGGAACCATTACAGCCGGACTGCCCATATTGGCAGAAGAAAATATTGAGCGGACTCTTCCCTTTTCATCCGATCTTTTCACAAACGGAGAACATTTTGTTCTTAAAGTGCGCGGGGAAAGCATGATCAATGCCCATATACTTAACGGCGATTATGTTATTGTCAAACGACAGAATGCTGCAGCACTCGGACAGGTTATTGTGGCCAGGATCGGTGATGAAGCTACTGTGAAGACACTTATATCCCAGGATGGAAGAATGACTCTCCGTCCCGAGAATCCGGCTTTTTCACCTATTCCGTTTGATAATGAAGACTGTCAGATTCTAGGCGTTGTTACAGGCCTCTTCCGTTCTGGCATGTAAGAAGCCAAACTCGTCCGGGCCGTAATAATCATGCTTATGAAGCTCATTGAATATGTACTGTACAGGCTTATCAGGAATCACGGCGGCAATCGCGCTCTTATATATCAGGAACTGTGTGTCCATACTCGACAGGATTACGGACTGGCTGTCAAATCCAATGATTTTGCCTGTTCTCTTTTCACCCCTGACAAACTCAATATGCACGACGTTTTCATTTTTCCTGCAATTATTCAGGAATATTTCCTGTAAATTTGCATTTTTGAACATTCTTCTGTTTTCGGTCCCATAAGAATCATTGCTGCCGTAGGCGTTTCGACTATCTGTTTCCTCAAAAAATCCAGTTGTCTTTTTGAATGCAGGCTGGTGATACATAGTTAATACCTCTCTTCTATAATAATAAAAGAAGCATATCACCCTTGTATTTAAATATGCTATATGATATATGCGAAATTGAAATTATATTCCATGAATGTGCTTGCATTTAATTTATCAATTCTTAAATATATATGTATCATGGCTGTATTACTTGCTTGACAGCGCTTATATTTCCGGGCTTTATCCAGATTACCCCGCCCATATTTCGAAACCATGTAAGCTGCCTTTTTCCGTAATTCCTTGTTTTCTGTTTAATTTTCAATACTGCTTCTTCATATGATTCAAGACCCTCCAAAAAGCCGAATAATTCTTTGTATCCTATCGCCTGCATGGAAGTATGCGAAGATGTCAGACCCAACTGCTTCAGTATTCTGACTTCTTCCAGAAGTCCTGATTCGAGCATCTGGTCAACACGGCTATCCATCTTTTTATATAGTGTTTCGCGGTCCAAATCAAGTGCAAACAAAGAAAATGGATACTGCGGACCTTCTCTAATGGATAGTCCGTTAAAATATGTCATTGTTTTACCGGTCTGGCGGTAGATTTCCATTGCGCGAAGCACGCGTTTCTTATTGTTCGGGTGGATTTTAGAAGCCGCTTCAGGATCAACTTTTTCGATTTCATGATGAAGCGCCTCATATCCATACTCATTTGCTTCCGACAGAACAGCTTGGGCAACAGCCGGGTCAATGGTTAACGGCATATAGGATATGCCCTGGACAAGCGCACCGGCATACTGCCCGGTGCCTCCGCAGAAAACCGGAAGCCGGCCTCGCTTCAGGCAATTGTCGATACATCCGAGGGCCGCATCCTTGTACATCGCCGCACTGAAGTTCTCAGCAGGTTCTATTAAATCAATCAGGTGGTGGGGAACCTGTTTTTGTTCTTCCTTCGTTGGCTTTGCCGTGCCGATATCCATATGCCTGTAAATCTGCATGGAATCCATAGAACAGAGTTCACCGTGTATTTCCAGACAGAGGGCCATGGCAAGCGAACTTTTCCCGCTTGCTGTCGGGCCGCAGATTATCGGAATGCTTTTATATCGTCCGTCTGTAAAAGGCTCAATAGATATCATATTATTCCTCACACAATGCGTTTAAATTCTTTTTCAATATCTTTCTGTGATAAACGGATAATAATGGGTCTTCCATGAGGACAGTGATACGGATTCCTCAAGTGGGAAAGATCTGAAATCAAGCCTTTGATCTCCAGTTCATCGAGTCTGTCATGACCTTTCACTGCAGCTTTACAGGCACTGGTTGCAAGGAGAAGCAGCAAAGCCTCATCTGTCTTTGGCGTCTCATGTTTCAGGCTTTCAAGGGTATTTCGAAAAGCATCAGCCGGCTGATATGGCTTTGCAATGACCGGTACCTCGCGGAGTATGATCTCACGGTCTCCCATAGGTTCAAAAAGGAATCCTGCCTTCTGCAATATCCCGGTCATTTCATGAAGGAAAAGCATATCAGCCGGGGTCAAAGAAATGATCTCTGGAACAAGAAGCGGCTGAGTGCGAATACGTTCTTTTCCTTTTTCGTCATATTCTTTGACAAGTTTTTCAAAAAGAATTTTCTCGTGTGCTGCGTGCTGATCCAGCAAAACGAGATGTTTTCCCATTTCAAGTAAAATATATGTTGCAAAAGCAACGCCGATGATCCTTGCATCCAACAGGTCTTCGACCAAAAATCCGAACGGGCCGGATGGATCGGAAGGTGCCGAAACAGCAGTCGAATTGCCTTCCTGTACATATTCCGGATTCTCATCTGATACGGTATTCATCTTTGCCTGTTCAGGATAAGTGTATATGGCTTTTGCAAATGCTGCATCTTCCTGCACTGCAGCATTTGCCTTTGCAGGAATTCCCGGGTCTTGAGGCAGCGATTTATATTCTGTGGTTGTTGTCCCCATGGCAGGAAGGATGGCTGCATGAGTATTATCAGATGCTCCAAAAATCATTTGGGGTTCAATGACATGTGTCGCAGAAAGAAGTGCGTTTTGCAGGCAGTGAAAAGCAGCACGGAATACCTCACTGTCATTCCAGAAACGGACCTCTGCTTTCTGCGGATGAACGTTGACATCCACCAGCTGTGAGGGAACCTGGATTGACAGAATTAAAAAGGCATAGCGGCCTTTCATCAGCATGGTCCTGTATGCCTCGTCAATCGCAGATGAGATGACTTTCGAGCGGATCAGCCGGTCATTTACGAAAATAGCCTGGTCTCCCCTGCTTCCTTTTGCAATTTCCGGTTTTCCGGCAAATCCGCTGATATGGAGTTCACCAAAATTCTCGTCAATCGGAATACACTGGTCAACGATTTGTTTGCCATAAATCGAGTAGAGTGAAGAAAGCGCATCATTATTTCCAGGTGTATGCAGGATTTCTTTACCCTGACTAATGAGGCGGAACGAAATATCCGGGCGGATCAAGGCAAAACGCTCACAGAGGACTGCTATATACTGCGCTTCGGTCTGATCTTTTTTGAGAAATTTGTAACGGGCCGGCAGATTGAAAAACAGATCCCGTACTTCAATTCTGGTACCTCCCGGTCCGCCTGTCGGTACGACCCTCATGGTCTGACCAGCTTCAAGGACTACTTCGGTCCCCGACTCTGCACCGGGCTGGCGTGTTTTCAGATTCACACGGGAAGCCGCTGCAATACTTGACAGGGCTTCTCCCCTGAAGCCCATGGTATGTAATGAAAACAGGTCGTCCAGTGTCCTGAGCTTACTTGTTGCATGGCACAAAAAAGCAAGCCTTGCATCTTCCTCATCCATACCGCACCCGTCATCTGTTATTCGGATCAGTGAGATACCTCCGCCGGTTATTTCCACAGTAATAACGGTAGCCCCTGCATCAATGGCATTTTCGACCAGTTCCTTAACGACAGAGGACGGTCTCTCAACAACTTCACCGGCCGCAATTCCGTTGGCGGTGGCTGCATCAAGCTCAAGTATCCTTCCCATAAAAAACTCCTTACTCTTCTTTCGCCTTCAAAATCATTGCATACAATGTATTCATAGCTTCAAGAGGTGTCATATGTGATATATCCAAATCCTTCAGTTCCTGCCGTATCGGGTCGATACGCATGGAATACCGTGCTTTTCTATCAAAAATATCAGGCAGTCCCGGAATATCAACCTGCCCCTGCATCGGATCGGGAGAAGGCAGTTTTTCCGAATCAGGATGTAATACTTCACTTAAAGGTCCGCCGTGAATTTTTCTTTCACTTTCAAGTTCGCGCAGTATATCCTTTGCCCTCTCCACCACTTCAACAGGAACACCTGCAAGCCTGGCAACCTCAATTCCGTAACTGTCATCGGTTCCTCCGTCGGCAATATGGTGCAGGAAGATGATTTCCCCATCCCTTTCATCGACATCCACGTGTGCGTTGACAATTCCGGTGATTTGTTTTTCAAGCATATTCAGTTCATGGTAATGTGTCGCAAAAAGTGTCCTGGCAAAGATAACTTCCGGGTCGCTGATGAATTCAAGGATGGCCCATGCAATGGAAAGGCCGTCATATGTGCTTGTCCCGCGTCCGACTTCATCAAGGAGCAAAAGACTTCTTCTTGTCGCATTCCGAAGGATAACGGATACCTCATTCATTTCGACCATAAATGTTGATTGTCCGGAAGTAAGGTCATCCGACGCACCGATCCTTGTAAAGATACGGTCGACTATTCCTATATGGGCACTGGATGCAGGTACAAAGCTTCCCATCTGGGCGAGCAGGATAATAAGTGCAACCTGACGCATATAAGTTGATTTACCGGCCATATTCGGACCTGTCAGTATTATGATCCGCCTGTCGAGGTTATCAAGGTATGTATCATTGGGTACAAAACTTCCGGTCGGAAGCATCTTTTCTACAACCGGATGCCTTCCGTCAGCAATATCCAGTGTATCGGAATCATCAAGCACAGGTCTTATGTATTTTTCACGGTCGGCAAGTTCCCCGAGTGACAAAAGCACATCAAGCATGGCGATAGCCTGTGATGTATTCTGAAGCCGGGAAGACTGCGCGGATATTTGCTCGCGTATTCTGCAGAAAATATCATATTCAAGAGCAATAAGCTTCTGTTGTGCGCCCAGAATTGTATCTTCCAGACTTTTCAGTTCTTCCGTGATGTATCTCTCCGCATTCGCAAGCGTCTGTTTCCGGATAAAATGATCGGGGACCATGGATATGCTGCCCTTGGATACTTCCAGGTAATATCCGAATACCCGGTTATATCCGACCTTCATTGTACGGATTCCGGTTTTTTCTTTCTCTGCTGCTTCGAGGTTCATAATCAGACTTTTACCGTCACGTGACAAAACGCGAAGCCGGTCAACCTCTTCATCGTAACCGGCCTTTAAGAGCCCGCCTTCCTTAAGGCCAAGCGGCGGATCATCCGCAAGGGATTCCGTAAGAAGTGTGCAAATGTCCTCCAATGTATCCAGAAGCCGGTTGATCTCTTCAAAAAGGCCGCGGGTATACCTTACTGTGAGATCTGCAATTGCCGGCAGTTTCGCAAGGGAATTCCGAAGGGCAAGAAGATCGCGGGCATGTACGGAGCCAAGTGCGATTCGCGAAGTCAGTCTTTCAAGGTCATGCAGCCCGTTTATCGCCTCAAGAAGCTCCTGCCGCAGCATAAATGAATCTTTTGCTTCTTCGACGGCATCCAGCCTCGGAGTAATATCATTCACTTGTATAAGTGGCTGCTCGAGCCATCTTCGAAGAAGTCTGCCGCCCATTGCTGTCCTGGTGCGGTCGATCGCCCACAGAAGACTACCCTTTCTGGACTTTGTCCGGATTGTCTCCGTCATTTCAAGGTTTCTTCGCGTTGATATGTCAAACTCCATCGTTTCTTCCAGACGATATACTGAAATGTTATGCAGGTGAGAAATCGGGCACTGCTGTGTATCTTCCAGATAGCACAGCAGTGCGCTGGCAGCCGAACGGTAAAGAAGAGCCTGGACATGATCCATACTCCAGAGATCCTGCGATTTCTTCTTATCAGGTACCGGGCCTGAAAGGTATGCAGAAATTTTATCCGAGGAAAAATCTGCATCAGGACGAATCGACATGAGTACGGGAAACTGTTCAATGATTTTGGCATAACACGGATCCTTGAGAAACGATTCGTTGCATATCATTTCAGACGGGGAAAATCTTGCAATCTGATTCTGCAGCTTAGCCGAGGTATTCCCTGTAACGAGCTGCGTTGCTTCAAATGTACCTGTCGTCAGATCGGCCGCGGCCAGTCCGTACTGCATCCCCATACGGTAAATACAAACGAGATAATTATTTCTGTTGTCCTCCAGCCCTGATTGATCTGTGATGGTTCCCGGCGTCAGAATGCGGGTCACAGCACGCCGGACAATTCCTTTTGCAAGTGCCGGGTCTTCCATCTGGTCACAAACGGCAACTTTAAATCCATGGGCCACAAGCTTCTGCATGTATGACTGGGCTGCGTGATGGGGAACTCCGCACATGGGCGCACGTTTATCAAGTCCGCAGTCACGGGCTGTAAGGGCGAGTTCCAGAACCCTGGAGGCAGTAATTGCATCATCAAAAAACATTTCATAAAAATCCCCGAGACGAAACATAAGGATGGCATCGGGCCATTTATCTTTCTGTTCAAGATACTGGATCATCATGGGTGTAATTCTTTCCCGGTCCAGCGTTTTATATGTTAACAGATCCTGTACGTCCGTCATAAAGTCCAGCTCTCCCATCGTCCTTCAAGGGAATAGGGTCTGGCACCGGTTATTCTGACCATGGCCAGGCTGCCCTCGAGTTTATCACCGTCAAATGTATCACCTTTATCAAGATGTGTTCCATCGGGAAGATCAATATTATCAGGCATTGTAAAGTTGGCAAGGCGGTTGGTCATTGTTCTTCCCGATAAAATATGCGGTGCATTTTCACTTCTGCCTTCAATCAGTATCTCTTCAAGCAACCCGTCCGCAAGAACATTAGACTCATAGCAATGTGCGTTCTGGAGCTCCAGGAGCCTCGAGAAACGTTCCGTAACCACATCCTGGGGAATCTGGCCTGCCATATTGGCAGCAGGCGTTCCCGGGCGCACAGAGTACTGGAATGTAAAAGCCGCATCAAAACGGATTTCACGCATCAACGATAGGGTTTCCTCAAAATCATCCTCTGTTTCCCCCGGAAAACCGACAATTATATCCGTTGAAATCGTACCTTCCGGGACAAGTTTCCGAAACAGGCGAGCCGTACGGACATACTGCTCCCTTGTATAGTGGCGGTTCATTGCAGTCAATATTTTGTCACTTCCTGACTGAAGGGGCAGGTGAAGATGCTTTTCAATCGTTGGACTTACCGCCATAATTTCAATCACGCGGTCGGAAAGGTCCTTTGGATGAGACGTCATGAATCGGACCCGGGCTATTCCAGGGACTCTTGCGCATGCCTCAAGAAGATCGGCAAAGTCAGGCATTCCTTCCTGATCCATTCCATAGGAATTAACATTCTGACCCAAAAGGAGGATTTCTTTATATCCGTCAGCGGAAAGGCCGGATATTTCCTTCATGATCTGGTCAAAAGGACGGGACCTCTCTCTTCCTCTTGTGTAGGGAACAATGCAGTATGTGCAGAAATTATTACAACCGTACATAATCGGAACGAAAGCGCGGAACTTCCTCGAACGGTCAATCGGAATATCCAGGTCATCAGCAAGATAGTCGGTCTGTGAAACATCATAGACCTTTTTCTGCTCGAACCGGATCCGGTACAGAAGCTCAGGGAGCCGGTGAATATCCTGAGGCCCAAAGATCAGATTGACGAAAGGATAGCTCCTCTTTATCTTCTCAACATTTTCATCCTGCTTCATCATACATCCGCAGACAGCAACAATAAGCTTGGGATTTTTACGCTTCATCGCCTTCACCAGTCCGAGATTTCCGAAAAGCCTGTCCTGTGCGTTTTCCCGGATGCTGCAGGTATTATAAATGACGAGATCCGTATCATCTGTAAGTCCCGGGACAAACGAAAGAGACTTAAGAATCCCGGATAACTTTTCACTGTCGGATTCGTTAAGCTGACATCCGTAAGTACGGATACTATATGTGAATTCATACCCGCGTTTCAGGGATTCCTCGCGGTAACTTATTATTAGTTGATCTGCAAATTTCTTCTGGGCGGCCAAATCTTCAGGCCGAATTACTACTGTTGCCAAAAAAAGCACCTCGTTTTCAATCAATACTGATATCATAGCAGAACATACAAGGTTTTGTGAATGCGATTCTTGAGGTACAATAGAACAAAACGATGTATAGGAGGATTGTTCTTTGCTGTTCATTCACAATTGTTCATCAAATAAAGCTGCTCCCACAGGTAATTTGCGAATCATTCAGGCAGTGAGCTTACTGCTTTCAATAATACTCATTTTCTCGGCAATGTCATTTTGCGGTTTTCATGCATCCGTGTCCGCTCAGGACAGCAGCACCACAGGCTCATCTGAAGCGCCTGCAGCCTCCGACATAACCCCTTCTGATCTCTCCCCTACCCCTGCTGATTCATCATCATCAACTGCTGCTCCCGCAGATGCTGCATCTGCGGACGGACTGACCACACTGCTCGATCCTGAAGGCGTCGGGGCACCCGAAATAGACGGAAAAGCTTATATCCTTTATGATGTCACGTCCGGTTCCTTTCTTATCGGCAAAAACCAGGATACCCCGCTGGCTCCTGCGAGTATAACAAAAGTGATGACTATTCTTCTGACTTTTGAAAAATTGAAGATGACGGATACTATCACCGTTACACGTGATATGTATGAAAGCATCCCTGAATCTTACGTCAGGCTCGGCCTTGTCGAAGGTGAAGTGATAACCGTTGAAGAGGCTGTATATGCCTGCCTTCTTATTTCTTCCAATGATGCAGCAATGGCTCTGGCCATTACTATGGGAGGTTCCGTAGAAGGATTCTCAAAAATGATGAATGAAAGGGCTGTTGAGTTAGGATGCCTCCACACGAATTTCACTAACCCATACGGATTATCCGATGAAAAACATCTGACTACCGCACATGATATGGCACTTATGATGGCAGAAGCATTAAAGAATGATATGTATTCGAAAATTTCAACAACAGCAAATTATACTTTCCCTGCAACGAACAAACACGATCAGAGAAGTATAACCAACGGCAATCGATTTGTATCAACAACAACTTACGCATATGAGAACTATATAGGCGGTAAAACCGGGAATACCGATATGGCCGGTTATACGATCGTTGCCGGGGCCAGGCAGAATAACCGCACGCTGATCGGAGTTGTTTTGGGAGCATCTGTTTCCGTGGTTCGCTATTCGGATATAATATCTCTTTTTACTTATGGCTTTGAGCAATTCAGCACATCAAGTGTCGATCCGGAAGAATATGCAGATATCCAGAAGCAGACGGTAGACCAGGTAACAGCAGGCATTACCGGAGCCGGATATGCGCTGGAGATTACTGATGTTGCACTTAACATGAAACCTTATTGCACAACAACCGCTGCAAAGTCGGCGGGCGGATACAGTACCGGCATCGATCTTACCAAGGCTGTTATTAGGGCTGATCTCCCAACGCAAATCCTTGTTTTTCCTTTATATCGATTATATTCCGATACAACAAAGGAAGAAGTAGGAACATTGAAGATTACGATAAGCGACCCCAAGAAAGCAACGACAGTATCTACAGGGACTGCCGAATCAGCTAAGCCAAAGACCAGCCTGTTCGCAACTGTTGTCCGTGCCGGAATAGTTTTTCTTCTCCTGTGTATCCTTGCGTTCTGTATTACAATTTATGTGATGCTTCAGAAAGAAAAGAAAAGACGCAGGAACCGTAGAAAGCCCCGCGTCCTGTAGTAACATTCCTGACGGCTGCCGGATTTATTTACAGTATCCGACCGCAGATTTATCAGTCTCCCGAAATAGCCGCATCCGATATGAGCAGCGAAGGGGATCCGATGGATCCTGCATCAGAAGGCGGATCAAAATACAGATCAGAACCGACTGATATAATTTTATTAAGGAGCTGGTAGAAATTGTCAGCAAGAGTAACCTGATCAACAGCCCGTCCGATTTTACCGTTTTCAATTACAAAACCTTCGCAGGACAGTGAAAAGTCGCCGGATACGATATTTGCACCGGCATGCAGCCCGGCAAGTTCCTTGATGTAAAGCCCGCTGCCCGCCTGAGACAGAAGTGCGGCAAGGTCTTTCTCACCCGGTTCAATATATAAATTCGTCGGGCCAACGGACACGGAACCTCGGTATCCGCTTCTGAAACCGTTTCCGGTAGACTGTGTCCCTGCTTTTGCAGCTGTCTTTCTGTTGTGCAGGATACCGATCAATACTCCGTTTTTAATAAGTGTCTTATTCTTTGTAGCCACTCCTTCGGAATCGAAAGGAATGGCTGTCATGCTCCTGTCTGTTATTGCATCATCATGAATAGAAAAATACTCCGGTGCAATTTGTGTATTCATTTTATCGCCCAAAAGAGAAAACCCTTTCTGAATCAGGTCGGCAGAGAATATTGCGCAAAAGGTTGAAAGTAAGTCTGATGCAGCCATTGCGTCGAGTACAATATTGTATTTCCCGGATAATACCGGGGAAGCTCCCAATTTTCCAACTGTTTCAGCTGTTACCTTAGCGGCCAGACTGTCAATGTCAAGACTCTCAAAATTCCGTCCGAACCAATAGGCATCGCCGGTTTTAACCTGATCTGCTTCCTCGCACCGTGCATTGGCGTAAACAAACAGAAGATTGCTTGCATGGGAAAGCTTCAGATTAAGTGAGTTGCTGATCTGTGAATGGGAACTGCCGTATGACACTACGCAGTGGTCGACAGCAACGATACGCGGATCAGATGCAAGGATTTTCGATTCAAGTGCCAGTCCTGTTTTTGCAAAGTCATCAAAGGCGAGTCCGTCCAGTTCCCGGGAGTAAACATCAACTGTCCTGTACTCCTTGTCTCCCCCATATATTGTCTCTTCTTCCTGAGACTCGAGGACAGCACAGTTCTGAGCTGCCTGATCCAAAAGAAAAATCATCGAATCGTCAGTTAATTCTTCAGCGAAAGCATACCCCATCTGTCCGTTCTGAAATCCACGGAAAGAAACGCCCTGAATCGTTGAAGATTCATACATGGAGACCTCTCCCTCCAGTATCTGGACTTCGGAAGAACGTCCGTTTTCAAAAAAAACTTCGGACTGTATAAACCCGGCATCAGCAGCCCGGCTCAAAAGTACATCCATAAATTTATCGGGCTCATACATCATATAACTTCTCCTTATTATCCTTAAAGTCCCACCTTCTTTTTCCCTGCAGGTAATGCAGAAGATCACGGGGTTCACAAGAGTACTATTCCCTGCCGCCGACCGTGATTTCCGAGACACGAATCATCGGCTGTCCTACATTAGTAGGAACATTCCCGCTTATCGAGCCGCATACTCCCTGTGCAAGATCAAGATTTGTCCCGACCCGGTCAATATTCATCAGTATCTGTGAACCTTTACCAATGAGGGTGGCACCGCGGACTGCTTCGGCAATCCGGCCGTCGCGGATCATATACCCTTCCGTTACGGCAAAATTAAATTCGCCCGTAGCCGGATCAACGGATCCTCCGCCCATATTGGCGGCATAGAGACCGTAAGATGTTCCGGAGATAATATCTTTCGGATCCGTGTCCCCTGCAGCAATATATGTATTGGTCATTCGGGAAGTTGGTGCATACTGATAATTCTGCCTTCGTGATGATCCGGTCGCCGGCATATTCATACGGCGGCTGCCCAGAAGATCGATCATATATCCCTTGAGTATTCCGTTCTCAATAAGCACATTCCGGGAGGAATCATGGCCTTCATCATCAATAGAAAGACTTCCCCATGCTCCGGGAATGGTACCGTCATCAAGCGCCGTTACAAGCGGACTTGCGATCTGCTGCCCAAGCTTGCCGTCAAATACGGAAGCATGCACTCCGACAGCTGTAGCTTCCAAACTATGTCCGCAGGCTTCGTGAAATATGACGCCGCCAAATCCGTTATCAATAACGACCGGCATTTTACCGGAAGGGCAAGCTTTGGCGGAAAGCATGGTTACAGCAATCCGGGCCGCTTCCCTGGCTGTATCCTCGACCGGATACTCCTCCATAAATTCAAATCCTTTTCCGGCGCCCGGGCCAAAGTAGCCGCTTTGTTTTTCAGCGTCCGAGGAAGCCACTGCTTCAATCGTAAAACGCACTCTTGCCCGCTCATCCGTCCTGTAAAGGCCTGTAGAATTCGCAATCCAAACAGCTTTTTGCATATCACCATAGGATGCGCTTGTCTGTGAAATCAGGGGACTGTATTCCTTTGCAGCCGTACATGCACGTCGAAGAATATCAACTTTTCTCGATTTTAAGACACTTACAGGTGCAAGAATACAAGGGTTACTGTTAAAATGCACAACAGGTGTAAGATGGACCGTCATTCCAAGCGGTACCGTCTGAAGGGATGCGGATGCATCTTTAGCCATTCGGATCAGACTCTCTTCACGGATATCATTTGAAAATACATATACACATTTCGTTTTATCTAAAATACGGATCCCGATTCCAAAATCAATCCCTGCACTTGCGGTGTCAACGCGGCCGTTGATAAAGGATAATCCGGATGTCTTGGTCTCTTCCATATATATTTCGGAAAAATCCCCGCCCCTGGAAAGAGCAGCGGAAAGGACTCGTTCAATAGTAGCTTCAGAAAGCATGTTGGCCACCCTCTTTATTATTTATAAACTCTTTTAATTTTTTTCGAAGTTGTCTTGTCAAATTCAGAATCCCTGAGCACAACTTTACGTACATGCTTATAAGATACCATTTGCTGATTCACTTTCCTGACTTCCTCTTCAATAAGTCTCTGCACCAATGCAGGATCCGGATTCTCACCTAACTGTGCACAAACAGCCTCCATATTGGGGAAAATGGCAGCTGTTACAATTATATCGCCTTTACCGTCATCATTTCCTGTTACCAGGGATTCCGTTACAAATTGTGATCGGGAAAGAAGTGATTCGATTTCTTCAGGAAATATATTTTTCCCGTTCTTGGAAATAATGACGTTCTTTTTACGTCCGGTGATAATTACAAAATTATCCTTGTCGACATAGCCCAGATCACCTGTGTGATAGAATCCGTCCGCATCGATCGCCCCGGCGGTAGCTTCTGTGTTCTCGTAATAGCCGAGCATGACATTGGGTCCTTTACCGCAGATTTCCCCTATCCCATTCTCATCCTTGTCAATAATTATAACCTCTACTCCGGGCAGGGGCAGGCCGGCTGATTTATTATTGAAGTCAACATCACGGTTCAGGGCAAGTATCGGAGCACATTCCGTAAGGCCATATCCCTGGATGCAAAGGATACCCATATCCTGCATATCCGTTAGAATCTTCGGGTCAATCCCGGCACCGCCTGAAATAATGAGGCGCAGATGTCCGCCGAAATTCTCATGGACAGCCTTAAAAAGAGATCTTCTCTTATCGATGCCGATCCTTCGAAGATTGCGGGAAAGATTCATCCCGAACATAAATTTCCGCGTAGCACTTTTATCAGCTTTCGCCTTTTTCATGATCGCACGATGAAACATCTCCAGCATAAGGGGAACTACAAGGATAACCGTGACACCGGATTCCTGCATATTCTTCGTGATATAGCGAAGGCCTTCGCACTGGGCCACGATGGACCCGCGATATACCTGGCATAGGAAACCACAGGTACACTCATATGTATGATGAATCGGCAGCACGGATAAAAACACATCGTCAGGTCCGATATACACCATGGAACACATTCCTTCAAGATTAGCACAAATATTGTGATGGGAAAGCATTACCGCCTTGGCTTTGTCCGTCGTGCCGGAAGTAAACAGAAGGACAGTCATATCTTCAGGATCAATCGGTGCATCAAGGAAATCCCGGTTCCCTCCGGCCAGAAGTCTGATACCCTCTTCAAGCATACCAGTGAACGAGCGGATATTTGATGACTGGGGAACATCGTCCATACATATGAAATATTTGACTGACGGAATATCTCCGGCAATAGCATCGACAACCGATTGTTTGGAAGCAGAATAGATAAGGCAGTCCGCCATGGAACGGTTCAGGAGGCTTGCGATTTCCTGTTTGGGAAGTTCCTTATCAAGAGGAACTGCCGTTCCCGTGCCGTTTGTAATACCAAGATATGAAACATACCATTCATACCTTGTTTCTGCCAGAATCGCGATTCTGCTTTTATGTCCGACAAGATGTGTCAAAGCTGTTCCAAAAGCATCCACATCATCCCCGTATTGTTTGAATGATATATTGGTATAAGGTTCGCCCTTGACTTTCTTTATCATGAAAATCGTTTTATCCTGGTACAGCATAACACTTTGATGAAGCATGTCCCGCAGATCTTTGATTTTACGTATTTCATATAATGGAATATCTTTCATATAATATGCACCTCTTACATTTCGTTCCCTATTATGGGCAGATATTAGTTTGAAAATCAAGACAATCCCAGTATAGCCTATGACCTCACCTGATTCAATCCTAATCATTTGACACTTTGGACGGAATCTTATAATGATCCAGAAGAACCTTCATTCCCCTGGGATTTGGTATCAGTGTTGTAAGGCCGTCCCAGAAAAGGGATGAATGATTCATGTGAACGAGGTGCGTCAGCTCGTGGCAAAGTACATAAATAAACAATTCATCCGGCAGAAAATCAAGGTATCCGTTTATCGAAACATTGCCAAGTGTTGAGCAGGAACCCCATCTGCTTGTTGAATACCTGATGAAAATTCGTGCAGGCTTTGGACCCTGGTAGCTTTGCAAAAATTGTTCGGCTTTCCGTTTGACGTTTTTCGAATGCAGTCTCTTTTCTGCAGGCGAAAGGACAGGGAGAAAAATTTTATTTTTTGTCTTCTTTTGATTTGTACGGATCCATTCATGCTTCTGGTCAACGAAAGCCTCGATTTTTGACAGGCTTACCCTAAAAGGAGCGAAAACATACACATTCGCTTCATCGGTAATTCGAATGGATACCGTTTTTCTCTTTTTTCGGAGGAGAAAAAAAGGGATCGAATGATCCGGAGATAAATGGCTGTCATAGCCGTTTTTCATTAATATCTCCTTATAAACTGCAGCCAGGTGCCGGGGCATAGCCCTTGGATACAGCCATTTCCGCCCGTTCCTTGGCTTTGCCGCCGAGAGCCACCTGATTTTTAATATAATCCGGGTGTGTATCAAAGAAATTCTTCATAAATGACTTAGGATTATCTATGAAGGACGCAATCATTTTCATCTGGTCTTCGCTTATGTCGCCATTATCCCTGGCACGTTCAAAAAGGTCCCGGTCTATACCGGCAAAAGAATGGAGGCGAACGCCTTCAGAAAGAAGAACCTCTTCCCCGCCCTGCTTACGGTCGACAACTGCAATTGTGTCTTCCATAACGGCACCGAATTCACGTATCATCGGAATCCAGGCACGGGTATAACTCGATGCTTCCGTAACAAGATCGGCAATGTGCAGGGCACGTTTGCCGGCAATAGCCGCTTCGTAGACAGGAATCGTCTCGGTAAATTCACCGTTAGTATAGACCGCCTGCATATCCTTGAAAATAGAAAGATGAGGTTTTTTCAGAAAATAAGCCGGAAGTATGGAAAAGAAAAAGTCACGTCTTTCTCCGCCGGATATAAAATCAAAATCTATCGTCCGGGCCTTTTCTACAATCTGGTCGGTTACAAGGCGGAAGGTGCTGCTTTCCTTATATTGGCGCAGAAGATCCTGAAGAAGGAAATTCGGGAACTCTATGCGGTCCGCCATAGCTGCTTCCTCAATGATCAGAAGAAATCTTACGGCGTCTTCCTCGTTGTTATACAAATAATGAGTATTAATGTAGAAAGGTCCCAGCGATCCCGAGGTATACCAGAAAGGGTGATCCGGGTCGCATACACGGATTGCGTGTGTTGCAAAAAGAGCTTCCAGTATCGGATTATTCATTATGTCACCCTGCGCAAAAACTATTGTCGCGCACCTTTCATTTTGAACCGGGAATCCTGCAGGAATTACCAGGGCAGCAGTGCTCCGGTTAACTCAGAAATGGATTCAAGGTGATTTGCTTTCACATAAGTATCCAGATCCTCTACTATCTTCGCACAAACTGCAGGATGAAGTAAAGAGGCAGTGCCAACTTCTACGGCGGCGGCACCGGCCAGCATGAATTCTATCACATCCGCTGCACTCATAATTCCGCCTGCTCCCACAATCGGGATGGAAAGAACACGCCAGCACTCCTGGATCATACGAAGGGCAACCGGCTTTATCGCAGGACCTGATAAACCGCCGGTATTGTTCTGCAGGACCGGCCGGCGGGTTTTGATATCAATTGCCATGCCCAGCAGCGTGTTTATTAGAACAACTGCGTCACCGCCGCCTTCCTGCGCAGCCAGCGCCGTATCCGTAATGGATGTGACATTCGGCGTCAGTTTCACCCATAAAGGCTTGTCCGTAAGTCCCCGCACAGCCCGCAGCATGGAATACACACCTTCTGCGGTAGCCCCGATCGTCATACAGCCTTCTTTAACATTGGGACATGACAGATTAAGCTCAAGTGCATCAACGGCTATTTCAGGAGCTCCCAGGCATTCCACCATTTTCTGGTAATCTTCAGTACTGTGACCGGCGACATTTACTATGACCTTTGTACCGAGTCCCGTCATGAAAGGAAGTTCCCTGTCCAGGAAAGCAGCAAGTCCGGGGTTCTGAAGCCCGACACTGTTGAGCATTCCGGAAGCAGTTTCCGCTGCACGGCAGCCCGGGTTTCCTTCGCGCGGAAGAAGGGTAAGCCCCTTCGAGCAAATTCCGCCGATTTTTCCGAAATCCAGAAATTCAGCAAGCTCATGACCAAATCCGCAGGTTCCGGATGCCAGCAGCACGGGGTTATTGAATGCAAGATTTCCAACACGCACAGATAAATCTACCATATAACCTCCGATGCGTTCATCACTGGGCCTTCCTTACAGCAGCGCACGTGATGAAAAGGCACCCCTTCCTCAGTCGATTTCACTTTGCAGACACAGACCAGGCAAATGCCGATACCGCACGCCATTCTCTTTTCAAGGGAAACCTGGCACAGGAGGCTTTTCTGCGCCGCCCATTCACTGACTTTTCTCATCATGATTTCCGGCCCGACAGCAAAAACAGTCGACCCTTCGATCTGCCTGTCTGTCAGAAGTTCCAGAGTATCAAGGACATTTCCCTTAATACCGTAATCTCCTGCGTCCGTTGAAAAAAGAGCCAGATCTGCTGCGTTTTTGCATTCTTCTATAAAAAATGCGTCCTCCCTGCTTCTGAAACCATTAACACTTATTGTCGGAATGCCTGATAATCTTGCTTTTTGGAGTGCGAAATACAGAGGATATATTCCTGTACCTCCTCCAACCGTAATGATCCTGTCTGCGCATTCAAAAGAAAACCCATGTCCAAGCGGTCCCAGGACAAAGAATGTATCTCCTGTCACAGCCTTAAGTATTTTCGCGGTTCCGGCACCGACCTCGCGTACGCCGATGGAAAAGGTCCCGGCCGCCGGATCAACACTGCAGACACCGAACGGGCGTTTCAGGAAACAGCTGCATGAAATATTCACAAACTGCCCCGGCTGCGCCTTCTTTGCAATATCTTCACACGCAAAGGTTAGAAGGGCGTTCCCTTTGCCAAGATATTTTTTATCTGTCAGTCTGACTTCATATTCCATTTCCATAAATCACCTTTTTCGGGTCTGTCGACAAATATTCTTTTGTTAATCATCCCATTATCACATTTCCGGGAAATCAAATAACCTTTGCTTTGCTTATTTGGACAGCATTTTGTTTTCGAGCGGGGATTCATTCTGGGGTACTTCCTGAAAACGTGTTGCTGCAACTATTTCAGCAAAACTTGAGAGTTCATATGCAACAAGATCCGTCGGCTTAATTTTGCGTTCAAGGCATTCAATGACAGCTACAAGTGTGTCGAGCGAAGTAATTGTCGGGACACCATGTTCAATGCATGTCCTTCTCAGGCGGAACCCGTTATTAACCATAACCGCACCGTTTGATTCGGTGTTTACCAGAAGCTTGATTGCGCCTTTGGCAACATAATCCAGGGAATTCGGCGACTGCTCTTCCATTTTGCGGACACTGTTTGTCGGGATTCCTGCTTTATTGAGGTAGTTTGCGGTACCGCCCGTGCCATACAGCTCATAACCGAGCCGCATAAGCTTGTCTGCAAGGGGAATCAGATCCGCTTTGTCGCTGTCTCTTACAGTCAGCAGGATTCCTTCACCCTTCAGCGGGAATTTGAAGCCTGAAGCAAGAATAGCTTTGTACATTGCCTGCGCATAGCTTGTTGAAAGTCCCAGTACTTCACCGGTACTTTTCATTTCCGGCCCGAGGCTGACATCGACATCATGCAGCTTTTCGAATGAGAAAACCGGAGCCTTTATTGCGTACACCCACGGATAGCGTGCATAAAGCCCCGTTCCAAACTTGAAATCTGCAAGGGAACCGCCCAGCATAATCTGCGTTGCGACATCGACGATCGGAATCCCTGTAACTTTACTGATATACGGCACGGTTCTCGACGATCTCGGATTGACCTCGATTACATAGACTTCGTCGTTAAACAGAATAAACTGAATATTGACAAGTCCGATGACTTTAAGCGCCAGGGCAAGTCTTCTTGTGTATTCCACAATCGTATCACGTACATGGTCCGGAATAAAGGCGGGGAAAATGGAGATTGAGTCACCGGAATGGACTCCGGCGCGTTCCAGATGCTCCATAATTCCGGGAATCAGAATGTCTTTGCCGTCACAGACTGCATCGACTTCCAGTTCTACACCTCGAAGATATTTGTCAACAAGTATTGGATGCTCCTGTTCCACAAGATTGATGATCCGCATGTATTCGACCATTTCCTGGTCATTATACACGATGGCCATCCCCTGGCCGCCGAGAACATAGGACGGGCGGACAAGTACCGGATAAGTCAGGTCGTTGGCTATTTTCAGCGCTTCTTCGGCTGTGAAAACAGTGCTTCCGTCCGGCCGTTTTATCCTGCATTCTTCAAGGATGGCATCAAACCTTTCCCTGTCCTCAGCCGCGTCAACCATATCGGCCGAGGTCCCGAAAATCGGGACGCCCATGTCGGAAATAGCTTTGATAAGCTTAATCGCCGTCTGTCCGCCAAACTGGCAGATACAACCGTCGGGCTTTTCATTTTCGATGATGGCACGGACATCGTCTGCCGTCAGCGGTTCAAAGTAGAGCCTGTCCGACGTATCATAATCAGTCGAAACGGTTTCAGGATTATTATTGGCAATAATCGCTTCATAACCAAGCTTCCGAAGCGCCCATACCGAATGAACCGAGCAGTAATCGAATTCAATTCCCTGTCCGATGCGGATCGGCCCCGATCCCAGGACCAGTACCTTCTTCCTGTCTGTCCTAATGGCTTCATTATACCTGTCAAATGTTGAGTAATAATAAGGGGTTACCGCCTGGTACTCGCCGGCACAGGTATCAACCATTTTGAACGTATGCAGAAGGCCCAGGGACTTGCGTCGTGCGCGGATGTTTTCTGCAGTATCGCTTACAAGCTTGGCAACGTATGAATCCGTAAATCCCATCTTAACTGCCCTGGTAAGCAAATCATCGGTAAGATTATTTTTTCCCGGTACCGCATCTGCCAAAATATCCGTATTTTGACAGGCCAGAAGGGATTCTTCCATGTTTACAATATTTCTTAGTTTACTCAGAAAGAACTTGTCAACCAGTGTACTCTCATAAAGGTATTCGTTGGAATAACCTCTCCTGATTGCTTCCGCCAGTACGAACATGCGCATATCATCAATGACGCGAATGCGCGCCTCAAGGGCCTCATCCGTCAACTCATGAACGACAGGTACCAGAAGTCCGTAAATGTTGAGCTCAAGTGACCGTATTGCCTTCATTAGTGATGCTTCAAAAGTATTGGCGATTGCCATTACTTCGCCGGTTGCTTTCATCTGCGTTCCGAGTGTCCTTTTTGCCTTGACAAATTTATCGAAAGGGAACTTGGGAATTTTAGTTACAATATAGTCGAGTGCGGGCTCAAAACATGCTTTTGTGCAGCCGGTAACTTCGTTGGGGATTTCATCGAGCGAGTATCCGCAGGCTATTCTTGAAGCAACTTTAGCAATAGGATAACCGGTTGCTTTGGAGGCAAGGGCTGAAGACCTGGATAGTCTTGGATTAACCTCAATGACGGCATAATCACCATTGGTCGGATGCTGTGCGAACTGCACGTTGCAGCCGCCGACAATCTGAAGTTCTTCTACAATTTTAAGTGCTGAAGTACGAAGCGTCTGATACTCAATATCAGTAAGTGTCTGTGCGGGAGCGACAACGATCGAGTCGCCGGTATGGACACCGACGGGGTCGAAGTTCTCCATCGAGCATATCGTGATCTTATTCCCTTTTGCATCACGTACTGCCTCAAACTCAATTTCTTTCCATCCGGCAATACTCTTTTCGATGAGTACCTGATGTACACGGCTGACCGCAAGCCCGGTAGTGGCAATTTCAACCAGTTCTTTTTCATCCGATACAATTCCGCCGCCTGTGCCGCCTAAAGTAAAAGCCGGCCGGACAATAACCGGATAACCGATACCTATTGCAATCCGCTTGCACTCATCGATTGTCATAGCCGTCTCAGACGGGATGCATGGTTCGTTTATCCGGAGCATTGCCTCGCGGAAATCCTCACGGTCTTCACCCATTTTAATTCCTTTTGCCTGGGTTCCCATAAGTACAACGTTCTGCTCATCAAGGAAACCGCATTCTGAAAGTTCCATAGCAAAATTCAGGCCGGTCTGCCCGCCGAGAGATGCAAGCAGGCCGTCGATTTTTTCTTCAATTATCAACTTCTTGATAACATCGATCTGCAGAGGCTCCAGGAACACTTTATCCGCCATATCCGGGTCAGTCATGATGGTTGCCGGATTGCTGTTGACCAGTACTACAAAAAAGCCTTCGGCCTTCAGTGCCCTGCACGCCTGCGTACCCGCATAGTCAAACTCGGCAGCCTGTCCGATAATAATCGGACCGGATCCGATTATCAGAACCCTCTTCACATCACTTCTTCTTGGCATATCATATCTCCTTTGGCTGCTTCAATAAACTTCGGCAGACTAATCTATATTTATTCTATTTACTGTATTATTATACACAACGCTTGTATCAAGTACAACTGGTTTGACAAACCAGCCTGCCCGCCATCCTATTCTCATGTCAGCTGCCCGCGGCGCTTACTTTACCTTTCTGGCTATGGCAGAAAGAAGGTCGTCGCGCATCCTGACTGCTTCATCGTATGCTGCTGCCTGAAAATCCATTGGCTTTAAATCATTGCGTTTTTTGTATGCACACATCAGGCTTCTTGAAGCATTTACAATGGCTCCGTTCCCTGAGTCATCAAAATTCACGGCTGCTGCATCGGCACTGCCGCCCTGTGTCCCGTAACCCGGAACAAGAATCAAGGATTTGGGCATGATTTGCCGGAGGGCTGCTGCCTGCTCAGGCCAGGTCGCCCCGATGACTGCGCCAACTGAACTGTATCCGCATTCACCGACGAGGTCTTCTCCCCATTCGGCAACCTTCCGGGCAACTTTCTCGTACAGGGTATGCCCGTCCTCCATTCGAAGATCCTGAAAATCACCCGCTGAAGGATTGGATGTCCTTACAAGAATGTACATTCCTTTTCCTTTACTCTTCGCCACATCAATAAACGGCTTGATGCCGTCAATTCCGAGATATGCATTCAGGGTTACTGCATCCGCATCATACATGCTGCTTACGGTCTGATCCCACATGGCTGTTTCACCTATAATGGCATTTGCATATGCAGCAGCTGTCGATCCGATGTCGTTTCTCTTGGCATCGGCAATAACAAGCATACCCTTTTCCTTCGCATACGATATTGTGCGGCGAAGTGCTTCCATACCGTGAACACCGTACATTTCATAGTATGCAAACTGAGGCTTGACCGCGGGGATTATATCGCAGGTCGCATCAATCAGCATTCGGTTGAACTCGAAGATTGCCATCGATGTAGCCATAGATTTATCTTCGATCTGGTTCCCGTAATAAAGAAGCATTTCATCAGGGACATATTCAGCAACAGGATCAAGACCGAGTACCGTCGGATTTGACAGGACCTTAATACGTTCCGTCAGCCGGTCAGCAAAGTTCTTCATAAGTAATTTTCCCTCCTGCAATTGTAAGAAGTGTATTCCCATAGAGTGTGTAACCATGGAAGGGTGTATTTCTTGCTTTGGAAAGCATTTTTTCTTTATCGAATACAAAGCTATTGTCCAGGTCAAATACCGCAGCATCTGCCGGGGCACCGGGTGCAAGGGAGGCTCTTTTAAGGTCGAATAGTCTGGATGGATTCTCTGACATGCAGGCAACAAGATCTGCAATCGTCAAATACCCGGGGCGGACCAGATATGTGTATCCCAGTGCAAAAGCTGTCTCAAATCCAACAATACCGTTATTGGCCAGGGAGAACTCAAGATCTTTTTCATCAGAATGATGCGGTGCGTGGTCGGTAACAATCAAGTCGATTGTCTTATCCTTAAGTCCTTCAATAATCGCCAGGCGATCTTCCTCCATCCTAAGGGGCGGATTCATTTTGGCATTTGTATCAAAGCCGAGGCAGGCATCCTCTGTCAGGACAAAATAGTGGGGGCATGTCTCTGCCGTCACCTTCACACCCCGGGCTTTTGCCTCCCGTATCATGCGGACTCCGCCTTTTGTACTTACATGGCAGATATGAATCGGCAGACCGAGGTACTCGGCCATTATTATGTCCCGCCCGATCATAATATCTTCGGCAGCAGTTGGAATACCGCGAAGACCCAGCTGTGTTGAGATAGCCCCTTCGTTCATTACTCCGTCGGACAGGGAAAGTTCTTCACAGTGGTTTAAGACCGGCAGCGCAAAGTCGGATGCATACTGCATTACTTTTTTTAGCATATCCGGTGTCCCGATGGGCAGGCCGTCATCGGAAATACCTACGATGCCCTCTTCTTTCATGAGGCCGTATTCCGCGAGCTCTTTTCCAGCCAGGCCCTTACTTGCAGCACCGATCGGAAATACATGTGCGTAGCCTTCTTTTTTTGCTTTGGTAATGATGCTGCGTACAACGGATGCGTTATCACACACAGGGCGGGTATTGGGCATAGGGCAGACAGATGTAAAGCCGCCTTTTGCAGCGCTTTTCGTACCGGAGACAATGTCTTCGCGGTATTCATAACCAGGATCACGCAGGTGGCAGTGTGCATCTATCAGTCCGGGAAGTATTGCAGCGCCCTTTACATCAATGATGCGGTCCGCTTCTTCGTTCAGTCCTGCGACAAAGAAACCGTCTTCGATAAACAATTCGCCGACACCAGGCGCACCCATTATTCTTCCGTTTATCAAGTGAATTCTCATTCCTGATTCCTCCTTGCCATTAAGAGATACAGTACCGCCATGCGGACAGCAACTCCATTGGTAACCTGCTCATTAATTACAGACTGCGGGCTGTCGTAAACGACCGTCGGCATTTCCACTCCATGATTACAGGGGCCGGGATGCATGACAATCGCCCCGGGTTTTGCAAGGGATAATATATTCTGATCAATTGCATAATATTTGTAATATTCAGGAACAGACGGGAAAAGTGATTTCGTCTGGCGTTCAAGCTGGAGGCGAAGACCCATTACAACATCCGCCCCTTCAACCGCCTCTGCCACCGTTCGGCAGACTTTACATCCCATCTTTTCAATTCCTACCGGCATCATTGTAGCAGGCCCGGCGACACGCACTGAAGCGCCCATTTTGGTCAGTCCTATCATATTGCTTCTTGCAACCCGGCTGTGATAGACATCACCGCAGATTGCAACTTCAAGACCTTCAAGCGACCCGTACTTCTCCTTCATCGTATACATATCAAGGAGCGCCTGTGTCGGGTGTTCATTCATTCCGTCTCCTGCATTCACGATGGATGCACGAAGCTTCGGAGCTATAAAATGGGGGGCTCCGGACTGACTGTGCCGCATGACAATTATATCCGTAGACATAACATCAATCGTCCTTGCCGTATCAATGAGTGTTTCGCCCTTATTGACACTGCTTCCGGATGCCGATACATTGGCACTCGATGCACCCATGAACTTTGAAGCCATCTCAAAAGACAGCCTGGTCCTTGTACTGTTTTCATAAAACAGCGTGACAACTGACTTTCCCTGCAAATGGGATGTTTTCTTATTGCCCGAAGTCAGAACCATTTTCATGAGTTCCGCCGTCTTCAGAATTTCCTCTATCTCCCCGGCTTCCAGTTCCTTCATTCCGAGCAGGTCTTTATTTCTGAGCTTCATACCCGCACCTCATTTCTTTTATTGATGCTGTTCATTTATGCACCTCTTCACACAGGACAACCCTGTCCTTACCGTCAATTTCAACGAGTTCCACATGAATGGACTCCTGGTTCGAAGTCGGTACGTTTTTGCCGACAAAATCCGCGCGGAAAGGAAGCTGCCTGTGTCCCCGGTCAATCATAATCGCCAGTTGAATCGCGGCCGGCCTGCCCATATCGAAAACAGCTTCAATGGCTGCCCTGACGGTGCGCCCGGTAAAGAGAACATCGTCTATCAGTACAACCGTCTTATCGTTGATATTAAATGGAATATCCGTCCCGTTAACTACGGGGTGTGCACTCAGCTTCGAAAGGTCATCCCTGTAGAAAGTAATGTCGAGAATTCCGACCTGCGGTTCGGCCCCCTCAATCTGTCCCAGGATTTTAGCGATACGGTGCGCCATCGGCACGCCTCTTCGCTGAATCCCTATAAGTACAAGATTTGAAAGACCTTTGTTCCTCTCAACAATTTCGTGAGCAATACGGGTCAGAGCCCTTTGTACCGCTGTCTCATCCATCAGCATGGATTTTTCATGAATCTCCGGCATGTTCTTCCTCCTTGCGGTTGTTCCGCTTCCTGAAAACCTGTACTGCAGGATCCCGTTTGAAGGCACAAAAAAAGCCTCCGTCATTTTATATGCGGAAGGCTGATAAATATGCGCAAATCGCCCGCATAAATGCGAGCCGCTATCATAATCACCCTTCCAGACCTCACGGGATCTAATTTAAAAGGTTCCTGTTGCAAAAATAATAATCTATTCATTGACACTTTTCAAGATGCTGTGATAAAATTCTCAAGAACATTGCAAGGGGACGTGGCGGAATCGGCAGACGCAGCAGACTCAAAATCTGCCAATAGTGATATTGTAAGGGTTCAAGTCCCTTCGTCCCCACCAGTTTTCATAAAAAGAACGCTTCACAATTGTGAGGCGTTCTTTTTTACATCAAATCGGTTCATACATGAATACTCTCGTACGCGTTTTTGTATTTATTGTAATAAATCATATGCACAAAATGAAGATTCTCAGTATTTCAGTACATCGGATGCCAGCGGAATGAGAATGGATGCAGTTCGTAAATCTTTAGCCGCCAGCCAGGTAAAAAGCGGTTTCAGCTTCTCCCACTTGACTGATTTCTCTTCCAAACTGTTTACAAGGTTCTTCAATTCGATGATTATTGTAAATAATTCACTCTTCTCTTGATCTGAAAATGATTCGTCATCAACAATTCGTTCCGTTGCCTGGTCAAAAGGTGCATTGATATCAATACCGGCCGTCTTTGCCGTCATTGATTTTGTCAAATCGTTTTTGTCCCTGGAAGCATCGTATTCGAGTTTGGCTCGATAGATTCGAAGTTTTGCCACAATCAGCGGCAGGTCGAGACTCCGCATGTCCCCGCGCGGGCTGTCGGGACCGTTCAGGCAGTCATAATAACCAGGGATAATATGTCCGAAAGCCGCTGAGGACTTATTCCATGCGTCGCCGACATCTTCACTGCATCCTTCTTCATATGCTGTTTCACACATTTTCATGAATTCATCAATTTGTTCTGTAATATTGTCTTTCATACGCTTCCCTCCCTATATTCTGCTGATACCACAATCATATTCCCATTCTGTTAAAAAATCTGATTTTAGTCAAGATTCATATTTTTCTTGTATCTTTCGACGGACAGGGGGTGACCGGCAGCAATATATATTTCCTCTGTCAATTCGTCAATTTCAGTCCAGTCATGGCTTATCATAAGAACCGGTTTAGACAGGGATGCCTTTCGTACCCAGTCATACATGTTTACCTTGAGCTCCTGATCCAGACCCTGGAAAGGTTCGTCTAACAGAAGAAGGTCACAATCAAATGCAAGAGCACGTGCCAGGGTAATTCGTCGTTTCATCCCTCCGCTCAGCTCCGAAGGGTAATACTTTGCCTGTTCATCCAGGTGTACCCTTTGAAGCCATTCGATGGTCTGTGACTGATTTCTGGTAATCAAGCTTAGGTTCTCTTCTGCAGTCAGCCACGGCAGCAGCCTGTCTTCCTGGAACACAACGCCCGTACGGTGCCGGAGAATACCCGTAACCGACCCCGAATCAGGCTGGATAAGGCCGGCCAAGCAATGCAGGAAAGTCGTTTTGCCGCACCCGGATGGTCCGTACAATCCTACTATTCCATATGACGGCATTTCAAAGGAAAAATCATCAAGCACAGGCTGCCCGTTATAGGAAAGACTTATATGATCCGCACGAATACTCATATCACCGGCCCTCCTGACAAGGGAGGACGACCATGATGCCTGAAATATTTCCCTGAATTTCTTAGGACAAGGACTAAGAGTTTTTCCAATAGCAGGCTAAGCGTAATAATAACAATTGTATAGGCCAGAAGTTCGGGGGTTTCCAGATATATCTTGGCTTCGTATAACCGTCCGCCAAGTGAATTTGCCGGCGTACTCAATACTTCAGCGGCAATGCCTGCCTTCCATGCTAGTCCCAGTCCGGTCGTTGCAGACGCAATAAAAAACGGTGACACCGATGGAACATCGATATACCGGAAAATCTGGCTGCGGCTGAGATGAAATACATTTGCCATTTCAAGGAGCTGCGGATCAATTTTACGGATTCCTTCCGTTACATTTGTCCAGACGATCGGAAGCACCATGAGAAAAACGATAAAAATAACTACCCGGTTGCTTGTCATCCATACCAGGGCCAAAATGATAAAAGAGGCAATTGGTGTTGAACGAACGGCACTTATGGCCGGGTAGACAAAATGGTAAACCCAGTTTATTCTTGTCGTCAGTACAGCCAAAATCGTACCCGACAGCACGGCCAGTACAAATCCTGCTTCGATTCGAAGCAGTGAATAGAGTGCAGAAAGCCAGAAATCCGGCTGCCGGGCAAGCTTATACAGGCTGCTGAACACCTGCAGAGGTGAAGCCAGAAGTAAATCCTGATGGACAAACATGTATAGAAGCTGCCAGATAATCAACCAGAACAAAGCTGCAGGCAGAAAATACCAACACTTAAGTACTTTTTTGCGTTTTTCGTCTGACGGCATTTTCATGGCTCCTCTTCTTTTTGCACGGGGTGTTCGATGTTAAGGTATCCAGTAGAAATGAGAGTCAGGAACGATTCCGCCGACTGATTTTGGATTTGCCGCCAGCAGTGTATCATAAAATGGTTCCAGGATCGACTGCATCTGCGTTCCCTGAATCATAACAATATGGCAATTGGGAATCGCCTTTTCAGCTAAAACCGCATCTGCCATAATTTGATATTTGACGATCAGCTGTCCGGCGCCTGCAGGGTCAGCATTCACTTTCTCAGTGGATGACCTATATTCATTCATAAATGTCCTGATTGCATCAGGATGTGCTTCTGCAAACGTTTTTGTGACTACCAGGCATCCCATTGCCAGTTCTGAACCGGAAGTGCCTGCATGGATTTTCTGCCATTCCCCGGTAAGATCCAGGGCGATACGGTAATCCGGATTTTTACTTAATACCGTGGTAACAAAAGGTTCAGGCAGCATAACAAGACCCGCCTGGCCGGCTGCAGCCAATGTAGCCAGTTCCGAATGTTCCGCCTTATATGTGATTTTTACCGGTTCCTTCAGGTTGGATTTTGCCAGTAAATCATTGAGTACGTATTCAGGTACCGAAGCCTGCCCGGTCGCAAGCAGTTCCCGACCGGATAAATCAGATATCGAGTGGATTGTATCTCCCTTTTCAAGTATATAAAGAACGCCAAGTGTATTAATAGCCAGAACCTGAATATTTTGATTAGTCTTCTGATACAAAACAGCCGCAAGATTTGTCGGAAGCGCAGCAATATCCACCTGCCCGCTGCTCAGTTGGGCGACAATATCATCTGGTGTCCCGGATATGCTGAAGCTATAGTCGTTTAGGGTTGTACCTGCGTCCTGATCAGCCATTAGATTGACTAGCCCCATACCCGTTGGCCCTTTCAGAGCTGCTATCCTGACAGGAGTCCGCGCGGAAACCGAAGATGTTTCGGCTGATATTCCGGACTCTTCCGCGGTTGTTTCAGCGGATGCTGATGAGGTAATAATCGATTTGGAATCTGGCTGTGATGGTGTGCCGGTACATGCCGTCAAAGAAAAAATCATTGCGGCTGCCAATAGAAGTGATGAAATATTTCTGGTCAATATTAATTTTTGCATTAGTTAGTGTCCTTCCCTGCTTTTCCAGGACAGACCGTTTAGCTGGTCCTTCCTTAGAAATCTCGTATATAAACCATAGTACACATAGCAGGGCCTTGTCAAATACACATATTTATAAATGAAATAATCAGAATTATTTTATTTACATTATGTGGCGGCAGCATTTGTTTAGGGTTTTACATTGGCATCCGTTTTTACATTTGAGGAACTCATTTTGCCCGCAAGGTGAACTGCTGAAAGGAATCGTTCATTTTGATGTAGTGAATAATAATACAAATTCATCTGTTCAATTGTTTTTCGATATATATAAAGTGCCGATGCAGAAACAAATTCAACAATCGCTCCGCTTAGAGCTGTTATTGCGGCCACAGGCAGATCCGTACGCAAGTAAAGGCAGGAAAATATTGCCCCTATAATAATAAGAAAACCCAAAATACTCATATAGACTGCGAACAGGAAAGACTCGGTTGCCTGACTTTTACTGATAACATAGTACTCCCGTATTTCCGCCTGGCGGGTTCGACAGCTGTTTCGGTGGTATAATTGGCACACTGACATCACTTTCACCCACTAAGTCGGTCCTTACAGGCTGTGACATCTGAATATCAAATAAGGGTACCTGAACAATTTCATCTTCCAGAGAATCCTGCAGGCTTTTGTAGCTCTTTTTAATCTCAGCCAAAGTTTCCTTTCTCATATCCTTATACCTCCCTTTTTCACAGCAACTTGTTAATTTTATTTGATATTATGCTTTTGTAATACTATATTCTATGATTATTTGCAAGAGCATCATACTATCCACTGCAACTTATGGATAAGTAATCCAAGATAAAAAAAGCACCCGGACGGGTGCTTTTAGTTGTCACATAATAATCTCGCAAAATAGGCCGCTGCATGCATTTTTGAACAGATAAGAATTCGGAAATTATTCAGTAATAAGCTTTACAAGCTTATTAACCTTATCTCTCAGCATGCCTTTTGGAATGGCTCCGAAAAAACCGTCCAAGCCCATTTCACCAACAAATACAAACGGAAGCAGAGCGAATTTGATCCATGCCTCTACTTTTACAGATCCGGCAATCGTTTTTACTGACACTAATTGCGGTGCGACTAAAAATCCGTCGCCCTTTTTCCAAACCTGTTCATCTTTCACGGTTTCAAGCATAAACCCTTGTGCGGACATATACCTTGCTGTGATATCTGCAATTTGTTCAGGACTCTTGTTGACCGGTAATTCAATCACGTACCTTGACATTATTTATACCCCCTCATTCAAAATAGTTCTTTACCCATTATATGATATTCAAGTAATAAAGTATAATAAATAATTATTTTATTAAAAAATTACATCGCATTCCTTGCCTGCTTCAAAATTGCATATCCCTCTGTCAGCGCATATTCTTCCCATTTCAGATACTGTTGATTATTCCACTGGTTGTCGTAATTAGATGCATCTTCCGATGTCAGGTTGTAACGCCATCTGTATAAATTGTTATTCTTGATGTAGAGCCGATTTTCTTCTGTCGGCGAATATACATAAGCAAAAATCAAGTTACCGCCGGAGTATTCATAAATCCGGCCGAGCTGAGAAGCATCACTGCCCATGATTATCTCAATCATAACAATCTCCGACCCGTTATAATAGGCAATCGTGTTATCAGAGACTTGGATTTTCGTATATTTTGATGCTTCAATATTGCTTCTGTCCAGATTCCATGCAGCACGGAGAGCCAGAACCTCATTCTCAATATCCGAGTCTGCAATCCGCGGGCCCTTTACAATATCCTGTACCGTTGCCTCCTGAACAGGTGTCTCCGGAAGCGGATAATCCTTGTAAAGTGAACCAATCTGACTTTGCAGGCCCAAGGATTCTTTAGTACCGGAATTATCTGTAATTTTGCTGCTGTATACCGTGTCCTGCGCAGATGTTATATCCGTTGTAGTATATGTAGTATCAATAACGGCAAGCGTTATTATGGATTTACTGAAATCGGATATCGGTTTATGAAAGTTGGATACATTATCCGAGTAAAGCTGACTTGTCGTATATTCACCTTTTTTGTAAACAAATGAACCGTAGTATTCGTCCATCCATGATGTATTAATTCCATATTTTGCAAAGCTACTCTGAAAAGCTTCATAATAATCACCCACTGTGTCATAATCCTGAATTAAATACAAATATTGCCCGTAATCGCAGTTATACGGTTCGTGAATTGTATCCACGAACATATCCTTGAAACTTATGAATGCGTCCTTTCTTTCTATGGTAAGGCCATTGAACGAATAGAAATCATGCCGCAGATAGTTTGTCTGCGGTTCCAGCTGATATGCAGAGAAATCAAAAACATAGAGATATTTCTGACCATTCATTTCAAATAGTGATACTTGTAATGCATTGTTATGACTATGGGAAAAAACATAGCGCATAAGATTGTATCCTAATGGATCTTCAGACTTCACTTCCAACACCTGATCCTTTTCCAGCGTAAAGAATTTAACAAATACTCCTGTATAATGGGATACATCTGTTGTACTTTCAGCATCATCCGTTCTGCTTACCTGATAAGGTGCAATGTAGAGCAGAAGCAGATCCAACTGACTGTCACCGTCAAAATCATCCAGAAAATAACTGACGATTCCGTATTGTTCTGTGGAATACGGAATATCTGTATAAAAGTCATTAAAATTGGCCGGCTCCTGAAATACCGCTTCACTGGCAAGACCGTATTGCGGAACGAGTGTATCCTTCAAATATTCTACATAGAGCTGCTTTGCAAGTATATCCGGATCCGCCTTTGTTTCGTCAGGCATGCTTTGTTCGGTGTTAAATCTCGCATCCTGCGATTCGTCTGATGATGTTAAAGACGACTCATCCCGATTGCCAATCAATCCCGACATATCACCTTTTGCTTTGAAAAGATCGGTAGCTTGAAATGCGAAAATAATCAGCACTCCAAAAACCACAACTGCAAGCACAGACAAAATTGCTATTAATTTCCTTCTGTCTTTCTTTTTTTGGACCGGTATCGGATGAACAGGAACAACGGGTGCCTGTACCACAGATACCGGCATAACGGGAGTCTGTATAACAGAGTTTGATCCAATAATGGACATCTTTTCAGGAGACGGCTCAAAGATATCCGGTTTTGTTTTGATATCTCTTGTATTTGTTTGTCCGCATTTATTGCAGAATTTCGCACCGTCAGGGATATATTGACCACAACGAATACAAAACATACCTGTTCCCCCCGTTTCACACAAACATCATAAACAAATTAAATATTGGAATGATTATTATAATTATTAAATTATATACCGAATTATTTGATGTTACAAATTTATTTATACTTTATCTCATCATCTCTTGCTATTTAAATATTAAGGAGAAGCTGCGTCAGGCGATCGTCAGCGGTTTGAAAGACATGATCCGACTCGGGGGGCGCGATACGGAAAAGGATCTTTTCGATCGTCCGGGCGGATAT